>Ga0209191_1001876_pt1 | contig 13488 bp, 15 predicted proteins | sample S_130626_EF_Meta_FD_187320 | JGI IMG/M metagenome (GOLD analysis project Ga0209191, IMG submission 187320) | Freshwater microbial communities from Lake Simoncouche, Canada to study carbon cycling - S_130626_EF_MetaG (SPAdes) (version 2) | ecosystem: Environmental > Aquatic > Freshwater > Lake ... | reverse complement strand
GCTCTGATTAGTTCAAATGATGGTAAGCCAGTTTTGGTAGTCGCAACTAGTGAAGAGGCGCGATCAACTGGGGTTAAGGCTGGAGCGCTAGTAAAGATTGGTTCAACTGTTCTGGGTGGTGGCGGTGGCGGCAAGGATGATTTCGCACAAGGCGGCGGAATTGATTCGTCAAAATCACAGGATGCTTTGACTGCGATCTCAAACGCGCTTGCTGGTTAAATGATGGAGCGCGGACGTCGAATCGCATTTGATTACGGTGATGTTCGAATAGGCGTGGCAGTAAGTGATCCGGATTCGATTCTCTCTTCTCCATTAACAACATTGAAAGCAACCGATAAGTCTCTTGTTAAACAGATCGCGCAGATATTGGCCGAGATCGAGCCAGTAGCTATTTATGTTGGACGCCCTGCCCTGCTGAGTGGAAATGACGGGGCTGCAACTGAAAAAGCACTCGATTTTGTTGAAGTTCTGCGCACGATCACACAGGTGCCTATTGAACTCATTGATGAACGCATGAGCACAGTAAGTGCGGCCCGAAATTTACGGGATGCAGGTCGCAATGCCAGGGATTCAAAGGATGCGATCGACATGGCCGCAGCAGTTGCAATTTTGGAATTTGCTCTTGAATTAGAGAAACGCAAATGAAACTACGTCTCCTTGTTGCTTTGATCAGCATCGCACTCCTGGGGGCTGCCTTTTACGCCAGATCAGGACCTAGTGTTGCACCGGATTTTCCGACTAATGAAATGATTGCAGATCAGTCAGAGGTTGTTATCGATATCCCTAATGGTTCTTCAGGCTCGGAAATAGCTCAGTTACTTTTTGCGAAAGGCGTGGTTAAATCCTCGGAAGCCTTTTTTAGGGTTGCGGTAGGGGATAAGCGATCTGAGAGAATTGCACCTGGCAACCATCGAGTTTCGCAAAATATCTCAGCCCAACAAGCTCTCGAACAGTTACTAGATGCCGATCGTATTCCAAACCTAATCAGAATTTATGAAGGCGGCTGGAAGAGCGAGGTCGTTACCGCACTTATCGATTATGGTTTTACTAAAGCAGAGATTAACAAAGCTCTAACATCAGTGGTTTTGCCGAAAGGATTTAAAGACACTGAAGGGCTGCTCTTCCCAGCCCAATACACTTTTGCAAAAGGAACTTCGTCCGTACAGGCTGTTCAGTCAATGATTGATCGATTTAGTGCAGAACCAATCGCACAGCGACTAATGTCAGGAGATAACGAGTTTACCGGAGGGCAGATCCTGACTATCGCCTCAATAATTCAGGCTGAAGGCGGTGCAAGTGATTTTGCCAAGGTTTCACGAGTGATTCGAAATCGCTTGAAAGTTGGAATGCCCCTACAGATGGACGCAACCGTTCATTTTATCGAAAAATTGCGTGGCGAAATTTTCTTAAGTTCCAAATCAACTCTAATTAATTCACCGTATAACACCTATAAGAAGTATGGACTTCCACCAGGTCCTATCGGAAGTCCTGGCGTAGCTGCTATGACAGCTGCTTTAGAACCTGCTCCTGGAGAATGGTTGTATTTCGTGACAGTCGCACCAGGTGATACCCGCTTCACAAAATCCTTTGATGAATTCAACACATGGAAAGCGCTATATGTGAAGAATCGAAAGGCGGGTGCCTTCAAGTGATTCTCGCGGGTGTTTTGGGTTCGCCAATCTCTCATTCTCTAAGTCCTCTATTGCACAAGACCGCTTATGATTTTTTAGGGATTGAAGGATCGTATTCAGCCTTTGAAGTTCAATCAGGGCAGTTGCAACACTTTCTAAATAACGAAGGCTCAGCGCTCAATAATGTTTCTCTAACAATGCCCCTCAAAGAGGAGGCTTTATCAATTGCAGATACGGTCTCAGATCTCGCGCAGCAGATTCAAAGTGGGAATACCTTGTCCAAAAAGGACGGCCTTTGGAATTTAACCAGTACTGATGTTGCAGGTTTCACCTTTGCACTGGAATCCCACAATCGGACTGCCATGGGCGATGTTTTGATTATCGGGGCAGGAGCAACTGCCCGAGCTGTCATTGCTGCATGCGATGGGGTGAGTCGTAGTGTCTCTGTGATCAATCGAAGTCCGGATCGTGAGATTACTATTAGAAACTCGTCCCCTCACTTGGTTGTTGATTTTCTTTCCTGGGGATCATCGATCAATTTCAACAAATACGATTTAGTAGTTAATACGACTCCAGGTGAAACGGCTGCGCTCTTTGTCGATCAAGTAACGGCAACAAGTGCAACATTCTTTGAAGTTCTTTACAGCCCTTGGCCAACCTTGTTGCTATCTAAGTGGCGAGAGTCGGGCGGCTATGGAATTGATGGTTTAGATTTATTGATTCATCAGGCTATTTCCCAGATTGAAATATTCACGTCATCCTCCATCGATCGAGTGAGCGTAGCGAAGATGCTTCGTCAGGTTGGTGAAAAAGCTCTGGGCTAATCCACAGGAGGTTTTCTAGGGTGACTTGGCTTGTAGCGTGGGTAAATGAATGTTGCGCTCTTTGCACTTGTATTACCAATCTGTATCGCCGATTTAAGCACCTTCGTCATTCCAAACATCTACACCAAGATCCTTTTCTACCTCACGCTTATTCATCTCTCTCTTTTCGGATTTGGTCAGTTGAGAGATGTTGTCGTCTCTCTAGCGGCGCTTTTGCTGCTGGTCTTGATAGGTATTGGTATGGGCGATGTGAAGCTTTTGGCTTCAATCCTGTTGACACACAGTTTTAATACAACCGAATACATTGCATATGTATTTCTGATGGGCATGGTTCACATAGTGATTCTGACTGCGATTGATCGAGCAATTCCCTCGAAAATAGCCTTAGCACCCAGTATTTTCATAGGCCTGGCAACTTATTTGGCAACGAGATAGTGAAGTTATCTGCAAGAATACGCACATGCGTTGGTTAACAGCTGGTGAATCTCATGGTCAGGCTCTTAGCGCCATTGTCGAGGGAATTCCAGCATCTGTTTCAATCACAACGGCAGATATTGATTTTCATTTACAGCGTCGACGTTTAGGCGTTGGTCGAGGGGCACGTCAAAATTTTGAAGCGGACAAGGTAACAATTCTTGGAGGCGTTCGCCTTGGATTAACACAGGGTGGGCCAATTGCTATTCAAGTCGCTAATTCAGAGTGGCCAAAGTGGGAAAAGGTAATGTCAGCCGATCCCGTGCCAGAGGATGAAATCAAAGATTTAGCACGCAATGCACCATTAACTCGTCCGCGTCCCGGGCATGCAGATTTAGTTGGAATGCAGAAATATGATCTAGATGATGCTCGAGCGATCTTAGAACGTGCAAGCGCGCGTGAGACTGCTGCACGTGTTGCACTAGGCGCTGTTGCTCGAAATTTCTTGCAACAAACAGTGGGGATAACAATTCTTAGTCATGTTCTTTCTATTGGTTCTATTCGCGTAGCCGATGGTGCCCCCTTGCCTCAAGCCGGTGATATGACGACGATTGATGAAGATCCAGTTAGATGTGCTGACAGAGCAACAAGTGAACTGATGATTACCGAAATAGAAAATGCTCATCGCGATGGCGATACTTTAGGTGGGGTTGTAGAAGTTTTAGCTTTTAATATGCCGCCTGGATTGGGCTCACATGTTCATTGGGATCGACGCCTGGACTCTAAATTGGCCGGTGCTGTCATGGGTATCCAGGCAATAAAAGGCGTTGAAATCGGAGATGGTTTCAGAACTGCCACTCGTCGTGGATCTGTCGCACATGATGAAATCGAAAAGGATTCAACAGGAAAGATAGTTCGACGCACTGATCGCGCAGGTGGCACAGAAGGTGGAATGTCTAACGGTGAAATTTTGCGCGTACGCGCGGCGATGAAGCCAATTTCCACCGTACCAAAAGCACTAGATACCATTGATGTTGCAACAGGTGAGGCAGCAAAGGCGATTAATCAAAGATCCGATGTTTGCGCAGTTCCGGCGGCAGGAGTAGTTGCTGAAGCAATGGTTGCACTTGTATTAGCTGAGGTTGTTCTCGAAAAATTTGGGGGAGATTCAGTTACTGAGACCCGGCGTAATTTTGAGTCCTACATCGCCAATTTGAACTTTAAGTAACCCGACGCAATGACACGCATTGTATTAATTGGTGCACCTGGCAGTGGAAAAAGTACGGTTGGTGTTGCACTGGCTTCACATCTGCAGTGGCCATTTGTTGATACGGATGCATTGATAGAGTTGAAACAGTTAAAAAAGATCACTGACATTTTTGTAGAAGACGGTGAAGAGTATTTTCGGGGTATTGAATTTGAAACACTACAACAGGTTCTATTAGAGCCTTCTGCTGTGATAAGTCTTGGGGGCGGGGCACCAATATCGCAACTGGCCCAAGATGCGTTGCTTGCGTCAGAATCGATAATTGTATTTTTAGATGTTTCATTAGCGACGGCAGCTCCTCGTGTTGGATTCAATCGTGATCGTCCGTTGCTGCTTGGTAATCCGCGCGCCCAATGGCAGGCACTTTCCGATCAAAGAAGGCCGATATACGAGAAACTAGCCACCCAATCAATTAAAGTTGATGACATGACCGTAGATGAAATAGTCGCAATCATCGAATCGATTGTGTCATGACAATTATTTCGGTGCAGGCTGAGCATTCCTACGACGTGACCCTAACTAATTCTTGGGCAAGTGATCTGGCAAAAAAATGCGAGGGCCGAACGCGTGTTGCCGTTATAGTCTCCAAGAGTTTTGCACCCGATCTATCTACCCTTAAGAATTTGGATTCAGAGCTCCATGTATTTGAAGTTCCAGATGGAGAGGACGGTAAAAACTTCGCAACACTTATAAAGTTGTGGGATTGGCTTGGCGCAGCAGGATTTACTCGTTCAGATTTAGTGATTGGTATTGGTGGGGGAGCGATCACCGATTTAGCAGGATTTGCAGCCGCTTCATGGCTGCGTGGTTTGGATTGGGTGGCGGTGCCGACTTCATTAGCAGGAATGGTCGATGCCTCAGTAGGGGGAAAAACTGGAATTAATTCTGACTACGGAAAGAATCTGATTGGAGCTTTTCACTCACCGGTAGCAGTGCTTATTGATACTAATTTCTTGAGCACGCTATCTGATCGCGACATCGCAGCTGGCATGGCCGAAGTGATCAAGTGTGGCTTCATTGCAGACCCCAAAATTCTGGGCCTAGCCGGCGCGCACTCAGTTGCAACTTTGCGACAGAACCCGGATGCAATCTCAGAATTGATCCGACGCGCAGTTACGGTGAAAGCTCAAGTTGTTTCCTCTGATTTCAAAGAGAGTTTTGCGCGCGAAGCTCTTAATTATGGACACACTTTGGGCCATGTAATAGAGATCTTTTCCAAGTATAAGTTGCGTCACGGAGAAGCGGTTTCGATTGGATTGGTATATGCCGCCGAATTGGCTTTAGCCCGTGGATTAATTTCTAAGGAAGAAGTGGAGCTACATCGGACTATTTTGTCTGCATATGGATTACCGATCACCTACGATCGACAAGCCTGGCAAAAAATTGCACCGTTACTCGCCTTAGATAAGAAGGCTCGTGGCAATACGATCAGATTTGTAGCACTCGCTGGGATTGGTTCAACAGTTAGGCTTGAGGATTTAACCTCCGCCGAACTGGATGCTGCTTATGAGAGAATTAGTTCATGAAGTTACTTGTAATCAATGGTCCCAACTTGTCTCGATTGGATATACGCGATTCATCCATCTATGGCGATCTAGATTATGCCGAGTTGAAGTCGATGATTGAGATTGCGGGTTCCAAGCATGGCTTTGAAGCGGATGTTCGGCAAAGTGATGATGAAGCAACCATCATCGGCTGGTTACATGAAGCTGCAGATCAGAAGCTTCCCGTGATAATTAATCCGGCAGCCTTTACACATTATTCATATGCGATACGAGATGCCGCAGAGCTAGTAAAGACACCATTAATTGAGGTTCACCTTTCTAATCCATTGTCTCGAGAAGAGTTCCGACACACCTCTGTTATTTCTGGTGTGGCTAACGGAACTATCGGTGGATTTGGGCCAAATTCCTATGAATTGGCCATCATTGCAATGCAAAATCTAGTAGCCAAGTAACAAAGCACCCCATCAGAGCGGGTATCCTTGCCCCTTCGAACACTTTTGAATCAAACCAAATGGATAAAGAGCGGGTGAATAGCTGTGGCATCAACGAATGATCTAAAAAATGGAATGACACTTGATATTGAAGGTCAACTGTGGACGGTAGTTGAATTTCAACACGTCAAGCCTGGCAAGGGCCCAGCATTCGTGCGCACAAAATTAAAGTCTGTTCTTAGCGGCAAGGTTGTTGATCGTACATATAACGCCGGTGTGAAAATTGATATTGCAATCCTGGAAAAGCGCGAAATGCAGTACCTCTACAAAGAGGGAGATGATTTCGTGTTTATGGATACAAAGACTTATGACCAGATGACAATCAGTGCGGCCACAGTTGGCGATGCCGCGAATTACATGTTGGAAAACACTGAGGCAATAGTCGCGGTTAACGAAGGTAATCCTTTGTACATCGAGCTCGCAGCATCTGTTCCCTTAAAGATCACTTACACAGAACCAGGTATCCAAGGAGATCGCTCTTCTGGTGGAACCAAACCAGCAACGGTTGAGACCGGAATCGAAATTCAAGTTCCGCTTTTCATTAAGCAGGATGAGGTTGTTCTGGTTGATACACGTGATGGGTCATACCAGGGTCGCGCTAACTAGTGTCGGCTCGTAGTAAGGCTCGTAAACAAGCATTGGATTTGCTGTATGAAACAGATATTCGAGGCACCAATCTGCTGGAAACTTTGGTCGCACGTGATATCCCCGCCGACGGTCCAGATGCGCGCCCAATTCGGGAATACACTCGTGAATTAGTGAATGGTGTTTCGGATAATCGTCGCAAGATAGATGAACTGATCACGACATATGCACAAGGCTGGGATATGGATCGCCTACCAGCTGTTGATCGCAACATTTTGCGTCTAGGTATTTATGAAATCCTATGGTCCACCTCAGTGCCTACTAGCGTGGCAATTGATGAAGCTTTGGATTTAGCTAAAGAGCTCTCGAGTGATGATTCATCAAAATATATACACGGCGTACTTGGTCGTATAGCCAGCATCAAAGACACTATTTCGATCTAGGAAATCCATACTCTCTAATTACTTTTTGAATTTGATCCGCAGTTAACTCGGTAAAAACCTCAAGGTTGTTGATGTCATGAGCCCTAAGTGATATCACCTCGCCATTCCAATCTCCACGCATACGAGCAATATTTCGAATCACCTGCGTGATTTTCCGCGCCTCAGGATTAGAACTCAAAAGGATCTTGCGAATATCGATGCTAATTCGCTCTTCGGTTAGATATTTTTTTGGTGATTCAAAGAGCTCGGCAATTGGTACATCGTATAAATTGGCGATCACAATCAATTTACTTGCGCTCACTGATCGATCGCCTCGTTCATAGGAACCCAAGGCGATGGCTGATATTTGCCCCTCCGAAAGTTTTGCTGCCTGCATAAGGGTCAGATGTCGGGATTCACGAATCAAACGCAGGCGGATATATAGATTCTCGATTTGGCTCTGAGCGTGGATAGTTGTCATGGCGGTGACGATATTGCGCGGGCGACACTTGATGTTTTTGTTATCCACAGCCATGCCTGGTTGGTGCTAGTATCTGCCCTGCATCCTTTAACGACCCATCCCGAGAGGTGGGAAAGGAGATTTACATGAGCGTAGCCCTGTCCGCACAAGACATTACTCGTGCGTTGACCCGTATTTCCCACGAGATTCTTGAGAAGAATCAAGGCGCAACAAACATTGTCCTTCTAGGTATTCCAACCCGAGGCGCTCACATCGCCACACGTATTTCAACAATAATCACGTCCATTGAGGGTACCGAGGTGCCCACTGGGACGCTCGACATCACATTGTTCCGAGATGATTTAAGAATGCGACCACCGCGAGCAATCATGCCGACCAAAATTCCAGCCTCAGGGATCGAAGGTAAGGATGTGATTCTCATTGATGATGTTTTATTCTCTGGCAGAACCATTCGTGCCGCACTAGATGCGTTGGGAGAAATTGGTCGTCCCCGAACAGTTCAGTTAGCTGCGCTAGTTGATCGTGGACACAGAGAACTTCCGATCAAGGCTGACTTTATTGGCAAGAACCTACCAACGGCTAAAAACCAATCTGTGAAGGTACTTCTCAGTGAGATTGATGGTCGGGATGAAGTAACGATTGAAGAGGGGGCTGAATAATGCGTCACCTTCTATCCATCGCAGATCTCAATAAGTCTGAGGCAATCTCCATTCTAGACACGGCAAGTGAGTTAGCGCGGGTTAGCGATGGGGCGGTAAAAAAATTGCCTACTTTACGAGGCCGAACAATTGTTAATTTATTTGCCGAAGATTCAACTCGTACTCGCATTTCCTTTGAGGCAGCTGCCAAGCGCTTATCGGCAGATGTTATAAATTTTTCAGCCAAGGGATCTAGTCTGAGCAAGGGCGAATCCTTGAAAGACACAGCGATGACGCTTCAAGCGATGGGTGCCGATGCTGTTGTCATCCGACATCCGGCATCAGGTGCAGCACAAAGATTGGCTGACTCGCATTGGATGTCAGGAAGTGTTGTGAACGCCGGCGATGGAACGCATGAACATCCCAGTCAGGCGCTACTAGATGCTTTTACTATCCGAAAGCACTTAGGTATGGGCGGGAGTGATTTAACCGGTCTTAGCGTTGCAATAGTAGGAGACATTTTGCACTCGCGCGTTGCTCGCTCAAATGTTTTATTGTTGTCCATGCTGGGGGCGAAAGTTACTTTAGTTGCACCACCAACTCTGTTGCCTGTAGGAATCGATTCTTGGCCAGCCACAGTTTCTTATGATTTTGATTCGGTCATCCCGCATGTAGATGTTGTAATGATGTTGCGTGTTCAACAAGAGAGAATGTCAGATTTATTCTTTCCAAATGCGCGTGAGTATTCACGATACTTTGGGTTGAACTCTGATCGAATGGCGTGCATGAAGAAGGGCGCAATTGTCATGCACCCAGGACCGATGAACCGTGGCTTAGAAATTTCAGCTGAAGTTGCAGATAGTGCGCGTTCGGTTATCACCGAACAAGTAACTAACGGCGTCAGTGTTCGGATGGCGATTTTGTATGTTCTGCTTGTTGGTGGAGCGCTAGAAGTTGGGAGCAACTAAATGAAACCTGCCGATTACCTCATTAAGGGCGTTTCATTGCCTGATGGAAAGAAAACCGATATCGCAATCTCCGATGGTGTTATTGCCTCAGTTAGTAATGGATTCAAAGGTGAAGCAAACACAGTTATTGACGGATCAGAGTGCGTTGTTCTACCTGGTCTTGTTGATCTTCATACACATCTGCGCGAACCAGGACGAGAAGATGCTGAAACGGTACTCAGCGGAAGTCGAGCTGGAGCAAAAGGTGGCTTCACCGCACTATCCGCTATGGCTAACACTTCTCCTGTTGCTGATACGGCTGGTGTTGTTGAGCAGGTCTATAGATTGGGTCAAGAAGCTGGTTTATTGGATGTGTTTCCGATTGGTGCGGTGACTCAAGGATTGAAGGGTGAAGCACTCTCAGAAATTGGCGCGATGGCCGATTCGGTGGCGCGTGTACGTGTGTTTAGCGATGATGGTAATTGTGTTTTTGATCCTTTGGTTATGAGACGAGCGCTCGAATACATTAAAAAATTTGGGGGAGTGATCGCCCAACATGCCCAAGATCCGCGAATGACAATCGGATCCCAAATGAATGAGGGTGTGGTTTCTGCACGGTTAGGACTCAAAGGTTGGCCCGCGGTAGCAGAAGAGGCAATTATTGCCCGAGATGTATTGCTTGCAGACCATGTTAAATCACGTCTACATATTTGCCACTTAACAACTGCTGGTGGTGTTGAAATTATTCGCTGGGCAAAGGCTCGAGGCATCGATGTAACCGCAGAAGTTACTCCTCATCACCTTTTGCTTACAGATGATCTAGCAAGCTCGTACGATCCTGTTTATAAAGTCAATCCACCTTTACGAACTGAATCTGATGTCCACGCCCTACGCGAAGCCTTGGCAGATGGAACCATCGACATCGTTGCCACAGATCACGCGCCTCATCCCACAGAAGCAAAGGAATGTGAGTGGCAGGAGGCAGCCTTTGGAATGCTGGGATTAGAAACCGCACTTTCGATTGTTCAAAAAACAATGGTTGATACTGGTTTGATGAATTGGGTGCAGGTGGCAGAGCGCATGTCTATTACACCTGCTCGAATCGGCGGCTATGAGAACCATGGTCAAGCCTTAGTTGCTGGCTCTATTGCAAACTTAGTTGTAATTAACCCAACCCAGAAGTGGAGGGTTGATCGCGATTTAGTTTTCTCAAACTCTTCCAATACTCCCTATCATGGCCATGAATTACCCGGTGTAGTCACGCACACCTTCTATAAGGGCGTAGCAACTTTGATTAATGGAAACATAACTTCAATCGGAGGCTTGTAGTGCCGAGTGCATACCTTGTTTTAGATGACGGTCGAATATTCGAAGGTTCATCGTGGGCTGCGACTGGTAAAACTTTTGGAGAGGCTGTTTTCCAAACTGGCATGACTGGGTATCAAGAAACGTTGACGGATCCTTCCTATCACAAGCAGGTTGTCATCATGACTGCGCCCCACATTGGCAATACTGGCGTGAATGACTCGGATAATGAATCAGCCAAGATATGGGTTGCTGGGTTTGTCGTGCGCAATCCATCATCGGTTATATCAAACTGGCGGGCACAGAATGATTTGGAAGCAGAGTTAATCGGACAAGGAATCATTGGAATTCAAGGTGTAGATACTCGCGCCATAACACGTCACCTGCGCGATCGCGGAGCTATGCGGGTTGGTATTTTTTCAGGATTAGAACTTACTCGTGAAGAAATGGTTGTCGAAGTTCGTAAGGCCGAGGCTATGGCTGGGGCATTTTTAGTCCGAGATGTTTCAACACCGAAAACAATTGTTATTCCAGCAATCGGGGAAAAGAAATTCACTGTTGCAGCTTTGGATTTAGGCATTAAGGGTGCAACACCTCGAGCACTTGCCGAGCGTGGAGTCGAAGTGCATGTCATGCCCTTTGACTCAACTGTTGCTCAAATCATGGCAGTCAATCCTGATGGAGTTTTTCTCTCCAACGGTCCAGGGGATCCTTCAACAATGACCGATGTCATCGAAGTAGTTCGCGAACTACTGTTGACCGAGATTCCATTATTTGGAATTTGTTTTGGTCACCAGATTCTTGGGCGCGCCTTAGGTTTTGAAACCTACAAGTTACAGTTTGGCCATCGCGGGATTAATCAGCCAGTGATGGATAAGAACACCGGAAAGGTTGAAATCACTGCCCATAATCATGGGTTTGCCGTGAAGGCCCCGACAGATTCTGAATTCTCAACTGTTTATGGTCGCGGCGATGTAACTCATGTGTGTCTAAACGATGATGTTGTCGAAGGTCTTCAACTTCTCGATAGACCAGCTTTCTCGGTTCAATATCATCCAGAGGCGGCTGCAGGACCTCATGATGCCGCCTATCTCTTTGATCGCTTTGTTGATCTAATGTCTGCAAAGGTGAACGCCTAATGGGCCTTGATAGAACCATAAAGAGTGTTTTGGTAATCGGTAGCGGACCAATTGTTATTGGCCAGGCCTGCGAGTTTGATTACTCAGGGACACAGGCATGTCGAGTTCTTCGCGCCGAAGGGATTCGCGTTATTTTAGTAAATTCGAATCCTGCCACAATCATGACCGACCCTGAGTTTGCAGATGCGACATACATTGAACCGATTACGCCGGAGATAATTGAACGCATCATTGCGCATGAAAAGCCGGACGCAGTATTAGCGACTTTAGGTGGCCAGACCGCTTTGAACGCAGCGATTGGATTGTACGAGCGTGGAACTTTAAAGAAGTATGGAGTGCGACTTATTGGCGCTGATGTTGATGCAATTAATCGCGGCGAAAATCGTGAGTTGTTCCGCGGAATTGTGGAAAAAGTTGGTGGAGAGTCTGCAAAGTCCAAGATCTGCCACACCATGGAAGAGATTATGGATGCTGTTGTGCTGTTGAAATACCCAGTTGTTGTTCGCCCCTCATTCACTATGGGCGGCCTGGGTTCGGGAATAGCCTTTAATGAGCCAGAGTTAAAGCAAATAGCTGGTGCTGGCTTGCGTCATAGTCCTACTTCAGAGGTTTTGCTTGAGGAATCGATTATTGGTTGGAAAGAGTACGAGCTTGAGGTTATGCGTGATCGCAAAGATAACGTTGTAATAGTTTGCTCGATCGAAAATCTAGACCCGATGGGCGTGCACACAGGCGACTCAATTACTGTTGCCCCAGCGATGACTTTGACCGATGTCGAGTATCAAAAATTGCGTGATTTATCGATGGACATTATTCGCGAAGTTGGGGTCGATACAGGTGGGTGCAACATCCAATTTGCGGTTAATCCTGACAACGGGCGGATTATCGTTATTGAGATGAATCCACGTGTTTCACGCTCAAGTGCGCTGGCATCTAAAGCGACAGGTTTTCCAATTGCAAAGATTGCAACGAAGTTGGCAATCGGATACACCTTAGACGAGATTCAAAATGACATCACAAAGGTGACTCCTGCTTCCTTTGAGCCCACTCTTGACTATGTGGTCGTGAAAGTTCCTCGTTTTGCTTTTGAAAAGTTTGCAGATGCTGATCCTCGTCTTACAACAACAATGAAGAGTGTTGGTGAAGCGATGGCCATTGGACGCTCATTTTCTGAATCGCTCATGAAAGCTTTAAGGTCTCTTGAACGCAAGGAAGCGATTTTTACTTGGCCAAATGTAGGTGAGTCGGAGCTTTCTTCTTTGTTGCAAGCAATGAAGATCCCGACTGAGTATCGCTTGCAACAGGTGCAAAAAGCTATGTGGGCTGGGGCCAGTATCGAGCAGGTCTATGAAGCGACGAGAATTGATCGTTGGTACCTACGCCAGATTGAGGTAATCAACGAGCAAGCAGCGCTCATCGCACAGCCTGGTGAACTCTCGAAAGATGTATTGCGAGCAGCGAAGTCTCAAGGTTTCTCTGATGCCCAAATTGGAAGTTTGCGTGGCGTCAGTGAAGAGGAAGTTCGTAAAGCTCGTCATCATTTAGGTATCCGTCCGGTATATAAAACCGTTGACACATGTGCGGCCGAATTCGAAGCTTTTACTCCCTACCATTACTCAAGTTATGAGGAAGAAACTGAAGTGCGTCCGCGCACGACACCGGCGGTTATCATTTTAGGTAGTGGGCCAAACCGTATTGGGCAAGGGATCGAGTTCGATTACTCGTGTGTCCATGCTTCTTTCACCCTGCGAGAGGCGGGGTTTGAAACAATTATGGTCAACTGCAACCCTGAAACTGTTTCGACAGATTACGACACCAGCAATCGTTTGTACTTTGAAC
>Ga0209191_1001875_pt1 | contig 13508 bp, 20 predicted proteins | sample S_130626_EF_Meta_FD_187320 | JGI IMG/M metagenome (GOLD analysis project Ga0209191, IMG submission 187320) | Freshwater microbial communities from Lake Simoncouche, Canada to study carbon cycling - S_130626_EF_MetaG (SPAdes) (version 2) | ecosystem: Environmental > Aquatic > Freshwater > Lake ... | reverse complement strand
CCAGTAGCATAATAGGGTAGATCACCAGCAGTATAGGAAGTAAGCCCAGTACCACCATAAGCCGTAGTAATTGCAGTAGCATTCCAAACTCCCGAAGCAATAGTCCCAAGCGGAGACACGTTACCAGAAGCATCCTCATATACAGACTGCGAAGACGGATAAGTAATAAATACGTTTTGCGTACCAGTACTAAAATTAACTGTAGAACCAGAGTTGCTAGAAGATAAAACAGTATTACGAACCAGCTGGTTTGGAGAAGTAAAAGTCCCAAGACCCACTTCCCAGTTTGCGCCACCTAGATCAGCAATTGTGTAATAAGTTGTAGAGCCTGATGTTAATGCTGTATTAAAAGACTGATAGCCAAGCGAAGCGCCCAGCAAGGTAACAGTACCCGTGCCAGGAGCCGAGGCGGTTTCTAGTACCCTATCTCTTAACTGGAGAGCCATTTAAAGCTCCTTAGCCAGCAGCCGACAGCGTGTAAGTCACATTTATTGTATCGCCAGACGTTACAGTCTTAGAACCAGCCGTAAATGCACCAATACTGAACAAAACGCCTGTTGTGCTATCAATGGTAGTTGAACCACCTACGTTAATAAATGCGCCGTATACAGTTCCAGAACCAGTCATGCTAAACACCACCGCAGCGCTGGTTGACAAAACGGAAGGATTCGCTGTCGTTGATGCTGAGAAACTTGGAGTTTTACGGGTTCCAGAGTAGGTTGGGGCATTAGCACCGCCAACTTCGTACCAACCAGCATGGCTAGACTGAGTATCAGCATAAGCTGGAGTAAACGTACTAGAGCCATTTGCGCCTCCTAGACCCATAACAATTGCACCACCGCCAGTATTACCAAAGTAAGAATTCATTAAATTGGCACGACCTACGTTGGTAGTTAAGTTTTTAATGGTATCTGACCATTTTTCATTGCCGTCTGCATCAAAGCAGGTAGCAACGTATACACCTTCTAGACCAACAGTTTCAACAGAACCACCGCCAAAGGAGGCTGATCCACCAAAGTTATCGGACATTTTTGTTATTTCTGCACTCATAATTACTCCTATTGGCTAAATCTGATAATGGCACTTGTTGCGTTTGCCGTTGGAAAAGTTATCGTAAAGGTGTTAGTTGTTGTTTTATCTGACCCAAAATCTAAAACAGCTACAGCGGCACTTGTCGTACTATTGTAGATTAAAGCACCCCTACAAGTAAAGGAAGCACCAGTCCAAGTGGATGGTGCAAACGATACATAAGCGGTCTGATCGCTACTAGCTGGAGGGATAACAACTAAGGTATTTCCACCTGCTGTATACCCTGTTCCCGTGATTTCATTGGTAGCTGAATATGTTAATGTTTCATAAGAAAGATTAGCGTTAGCGGTGTACAGGGCAATCTTGTAAACATAGGTTGTTCCTACTGCAAAGTTTTCTAATCCACTTAAGCAGTTTTTTTTAAAAACTGTGCATTGACCTTGCTGAATAGTCATTAGGAGCGCCTTCCGCTAACGTCTAATTTAAGCTGACCATCACGATACGCATCGCCACGCTCAAGACCATCGCCAAGACGTTTGGCTTGTCCAACAGCCTCTTGGTACTTATCTTCGTAATATTTAATTAAATCTTGTTCGCCCTTCATAAAAAGCATGGCTTCCCGCATTGCACCATAGAACAAGATTGGGTCATAGTTATCACCAAGCCAGCTTGTGCCGTCATCGTTGGTAACGTCAGACACAGTAATAGAGAATCCAGCACCAGTACCAGCGCCAATTGAAGCAGCTGAAATACTTAAGATGTCTCCAACAACATAGAAACTACCAGGATTGGTAATCGTAACTCCAGTAATAACTTGATTAACCACGGTAATCGTAGCCGTAGCTCCAGTTCCAGAGCCTCCAGTAAGGGCTACATTGCTGTATACGCCTGTGGTATATAGTGCGCCCCCTACTAGGGTTGTGTAAGTTGATACACCGCCTTGTACGATAGATGCTGGGTAGAAGAAGTAATGCAGTTCTACCGTGTAATTAGCATCTGGGGTTGGTCCCATAATGGCTGAAAGCTCATTAGAAAGCGTGTATTGTGGACCAAATAGTGCGTAATATTTAGGCAATCCGTTGTAAGCTGCGTTGGTATTTGGGTAAGCCTCACGAATAAAGTTAACATCTTTGTTAAGCAAGTAAGTGTAGTTATTGCTTGCATCTACTACTGCCAATGAATAAGTAGACAAAAAGTCTAATGGCAAAGAAAGATACTTGTTTCCAGATGTCAATGTACCAGTTACGTTTCTTCTTAAAGCAGGAAATTGCACCGTGTTATAGATGCGCTCCTCTGCTTGCATAACAAACGTAGGAATATTCTCCAAAAATAGCGATTCAGTATTCTCAGAATAGTCCTGTATTGCCTGGTACAACTGTACATAATTCATGTTTAGCCCATTTTGCCGCTAATTTTACGACCTTTGGTAGCAGCTCCATAACCACGCATTTCACCAACACCGCATTGGTTTTCTTTGGGGTAGTTGCCTTTGCTTACGCCACCTACAGAAATATTGTTTTTTTCTAAACCATTACCAGCCATAGCTACAGATTCATGCTCTGTGCCGTTTGGGTTAGGCATTGGTTGTTTGTAAATACCAATGTCTTTACCACCGCCAGATGGATATTTAAACCCTGTATAAGCACTAGCTGGTTTGTTTTCTTTGGCATGACCTAAAGCCATAAAACCGTTTTTGGTTTCTGTTTTTGGAAAATCGTTCTTAGCCATAATTATCGACCTCTTCCTGCTGATTTCTGGAGCATTGCACGAGCCATGTTACGACCTACAGCTCTAGCTTTCATGCCTGTAATGCCACCAGTTTTTTTGCCACCATGTTGAATTGGGGCGGTTGGACCGCTATCACCAAGGTTTGTACCCTTAGTTTTGCCTTTAGATTCAATACCGTTTGCGCCTTTTTTGAATGACATAATTAACTCCTTAAGTTACTGTTATCGTTACTGTACCGACTTGTCCTACTGCAATCAAGTAATTTGGAGTTAAAACGCTATCAAATTGACTTGCACCGCCAACAGGACCCCAGCCCCATTGAAAGACTCTACTACCACCCTCTTGATAACCGTTTTGGCTTGTACTAACACCGTTACCATTTTGGGTCTGTAAACCACTCTGTCCAGAAGCGTAATAACTAGTATCAGGTCTTGGCTCCCGTACTGCCTGGGGGTCATTAACTGGATACATACCCAATTGCAACTGAGGCTGATCTGGTTCCCAGCACTCTGGACATACTTTAATACTGACCTGCTTAGTTTTAATAGTCAGCTTTTTAAGCTGGACTAACTTAAACCGTTGACCACATCTGTCACATTCGGCAATTGAATACTTGCCAGAAGCAAAATTTGATGGCATTACTTACCTTGCATAAAACAGATTGCGAGGAACCCAGCGAACTGGAGCAGTTTCTCTATCTTCTTGCGCTGCAAGATCAAACTGTTCTTCGTAATCGCTTTTAAGGAACATTACCCGTTCTGATGTCATTCCCTGCAATTTAACGCTTAAAAAGTAAGCTAAACCAGCTGCCATGCAGTTAATAAAGCGAAATGGCACATCTTGAATGTTTACGCCAGTACCAGCATCTTGCACCCTACGCATACGCCAGTAGACCAATGTGTATGGACCACCGCCTGAATCGGGGGTAGGCCAGAGATTTACGCATGGTAAATATTGGATGGTAATGTACTTGTAGTTTGGAGGAGTGCCAATTGTGTGAGCAGCTGCGGTAGTACCGTTTTGACCACGCCAGCAGTTAGTAAGCACGTTGCCTACTAAGTTTGTGTAAGCAATAGTTTCATTATCAATCTTAATAAAACCAGTAGACCTAATGTTTACTACCGACCCGTCAGTAGTAGCCAAAGTAATTGAGGTGTCTGTGGCGCTAATGTTAGCTGCCAAATAAATAGTATTTGACACATCATCGTTACCAGACTGGCGGTTGTAATAGACTTGTACAGGTCTGCCTGTGGTCAGTTTATTAGGAATAGTAGCGTAAGTAGACTCAGATATACGAGACAAATTAATGTCAGTTTGATTAGATGTACTTGCATTACTTGTCCGTGTTTCTAAATCTAAAATATCAATAGTGTCAGCAGGAATGGCATAAACACCTTGACCAGTAACCAAAGGAATAGATACTTCTTCTACAGTCCAAAGGTTAATACCACGGTTAGCCCATTCAATGCTCATTAAATTTAAAGACCGTCTAGCAGTCTTTAAATCATATCCAGAACGCATCTGCGAACCACAGCGCTCAAACGCTTCCTCGACTAGCTCGGTAAGGTCTAGGTTAAATACTGTTGTTCCAGAAGTGTATGCCATTATTTTTTCGCAGTTTTAGCAGATTTAATAAAGTCCGCTTTAGTAGGCGCACCTTTAGACCCAGGCTTACGCATCTTTTCACCAGAGCCAGCTTTAATACGAGCTTGCTTTTTATGAATATTTTCATACAAACCACCCTTGGCAAACATATCGGCAGCGGTTAATTTTCCTGGTTTAGCTAACATTCCTTTAACAATAGGAGCCATGCTTCCAGGCACTTTGGATACTTGGATAGGGCCAGAGTGTTTAATCTTTCCACCTTTGGCAAATTGAGTAAAGTCGGTATCATCCCTACGGGCTTTTTTAATTCCCTTAGGCATTTTGGAAGGGGATATATCACCCATACCACGAGAAGCTCTCATATCATTCTTCCTCTTGTTTTGCCTTTAACACAACATCCATCAGCTCTTTTAGAGGCAGCAGATACTTTGCCACCTTTTTTGTATGTTGGGTCTGGTTTATTACCAATACCTTTCATAAATTTCATGTCTGTAGCGCCACCTGCTCCACCGCCACTACCGCCACCGCTAGGTTTAGGTAGTCTGCCCATATCTTGCAGTCTTTCGGCATAAGTGCGTGGGCTTTCAGCTTTAACTTTTGCTCTTTGCTCTTCTGCCATTTTATGTGCATCAGCTTTGGCTTTTTCGTTTTCTTGTTTCACTTTTTCCGCTGCTTTATCGTAATCGCTAAGACCAAACTTTTCCTTGGGAGGAGTATATTTCTCGTTCCCATTACCGCCAGCTTTTTTAGAAGGATCTATAGGATCAATTGGCATTTAGCACATTCCACCAGATCTCATTTTAACTTGCTTACCTTTAGTAAGACCTTTTACAGCACATCCATTAGCTGATTTATGACCAGCTGCTAAACCGCCAGATGCCATCTTAATTATTTTAGCGCCATGTTTAGCTTGCTTTTGAACAGGATGATCGCCTTTAGGAGGAGTGCGACCACCACTTTTCATGCCCATGCCCATAGGGGCAGTAGGAGGAGCCATAGGAGCAGCCATAGGCGGTTTCATAGCTGGAGCAGCTGGAGTGCGCATAGCACGAGCAGCCATCATTGCCATTGCTGGGTTTACTGATTTCTTTTTCATATCCATACCACCTTTAGCTAGTTTTAAAGTTGTGCCTTTACCGCCTTTATGCTCTTGCATATCGTGCTGTCTAAAAGCTTTTTGAATCATTGCCTTATCTTGGGCTTTGTCCATTTTCATTTCTGATTTCTCAGAGTGCATTTCTTTTTTAGCCATTCCACCACTCCTAAATTTTTTGCCCTTATCGGCATCGTTAAACTCTTTACCCACGGATTGTGGAATACCTACTTTTTTAGCAAATGCCTTGTTATGGGCAACTGCTGCCATCAAATTGTGTTGCGCTTTAGATTTGCTTGGCATTATTTACTTTTGAATAAGCTGGTCAATTTTGCCTTCAAGTTTGTTAAACCTTGAATCAATGTGTTCCATAATGCGATCAACTTCTGCTTTAGTAACGTTATCACGGGCTACCTCTTCTCTTGTTTTGTTTAACAAAATACCAATACGACCAAGTTCTGCAAACTTTTCGTGCATGATATATCCAATTAGGGCTACAAATATAGTTAACCCACCTGTCCAAAGTTCCATCATGTTTAACATTTCCACCTCTTTAATGAGGCTGCTTTTCTTGTTGGTTTGCCATTTTCGTCTTTCATCGGACCTGGCATCCCAGACATACGGGCGCAGAAGGATTTTTTTCTAGATCCACCTTGGGGTTGAGGAGCTTTTAAATTACTCCCAGTTGCTGCATTGTACTTAGCACGACCTTTAGCCGTCAGACCAGCCCCCTTAGAAACAGGGAGCTTTTCTCCTCTACCAATTGAGAGAGAAGGGGTCTTCTTAGCCATAAAACACAGTAATACCAGTAACAGTGCCAACACTTGTCGTTAAATACAAACCTGTAGAAGCCAAAACACCTTCGCCAGGAACTTGAACGTAAAAAGTATTTGGATTACTGTTGCCAGCTAAGTCCATTGTGTAGAGAACGGCGGCTGTGGCGCTACCGTCTCGGATTTCAAATGTTACCGACGTGCTTATTTTTGGGGATACAACAATACCCTTTAGTCGTGTTCGACCTACATAGTAAGAGCCAGCTGCGCTAAGGTGCGCACTTTTTACGTCTGTCTGCATCATAATCAATCTCCTAAAGTTGAAAAGGAGGTAGGGTTTGTACTACCCCCGAAGATTAATTAAGCCTGCTGAGCTGTAGGAACGTATGTACCGTCAGATTGGCGAACTACATAACGCACAGTTAACACACCAGCACCAGAAGTGGCTGTTACGTTAGCTTGAGTAAATGTAATTAACGCATCAGTAGAGCCTACGTTAGCACACAATGTAGCACCAGCAGCGTTGTTGTTACCTAACAAAAGGTTAACAATACCTGTGTTAGTAAACACGCTACCGTTAGCCGCTGTATTAATAGCCGTACCGTTTACAAACAAAGCGTATGTAGGGGTGGTAGTAGCGTAAGCAGTAGTAGTGTTGAACTGAGCATCAAGAATCTGAGCGCCAGCAGGTAGGGTAAATGCGTATGTACCAGCAGTTACGTCTGTGTAAGCAATCGGAAATGACTGTGAGCAAATAGTAGCGCCCATGTTGCGGATTGTGCCAGCAGTAGTACCAGTAGTGTTTTTAACGGTTCCGAGTAGCCAAGGACCTAAATGTGAAGCTAAACCCATGAGAGTTCTCCTATATACAAGTTAAACCTATTAATCGGTATATCGTCTGCTGGGTGCAGTTTAATAGGCTGGAATTACCCAGATAGTATATTTATACACCGAATTAAAGGTGGGTGCAACAGTTTCTAAAAATAAAAAACCCCGCTTTTTGGGCGGGGTCTTCACTACAAGGTTTGAATTAGCTTGAACCTGGGGAACCGTAGATTCCTAGTGGATCAGACCAACCAAAGCTATAACGCTCACGAGACTTGTAACGGACGTTACCAGTATCAAAGTCACCGTCCATTGAGTTGCTCAATGGGGTACGCACGAAATGCTTCATGCCGTTAGGAACGTCAGTTGTCAAATACCAACCGTTTGTGTCGGTCAAGAAGTGGTTAATTGTGTAACCATCTGGAATCGAACCGTTGTTCTTAATAGCGTTGATGTCATTGTCGGTTGTACCAACACGCAATTCAGTCTCTAACAAACGAGTTGCAACGAACTGGAGTGCAGGTGGAACGATTAACTTCTTAGGTTTAGCAGCAATCAATAAACCACGCTCGTCTGTCCAAGCAGCGATCTGAATAACAGCGTTTTCCAACGATGTTTCATTCAAGTCAGCAGCTGTAGAAGGACGATTGCTGTTTGTTGAGCCGTTTACCAATGGGTGAGCTGTGTTGAACAATGAAACGCCATCACCACCAGCATAAGCTGAGGAGAAACCGTTATTGATAACAGCAGCAGCTTTAACCTGCTTGGTATACGCCATAGCACGAGCTAGACCTTTGGTGTAGCGAGCTGATAAAGAATCGTAGAGGTTGTCTTCGATTGCTTCTTCAGTCAAGCTAAAGCCAAGAGCGATAGTTTCGTGGTTGTAGCGAGCTGTCCATGCTTCTTGAGCATTGTCATAAGCGATGGCAGAGCCTTCGTTTTTGACAGGAGCTGCAGAGAAACCTGACAGTTTTGTTTCTTCTTCAAAAGAACGCTCAGAGGTCTCAGTTTCGTAGATCTCTTTATGTTCTTCACCGTAGCGAGCATACTCAAGTCCGAACAAAGCGTTCAGTCCAGGTAATAGCTCTTTTAGTAGTTGCGCACGAGAAATAGCCATTTGTCAGCTCCTATTAAGCAGTTGCAGTAGCAGAGTAGTAACCATGTAAGCCAAATTGCAGCTTAAATAGTACTTCTGGATACTGGGTAAACACCAATGTCGAGCTTGCTACAAATGCTGTCGATGGAGCTTGGTTAAGGACGAAAGAAGTCGCACCTGCGGCAGCAGCTGTGGAAACAAAGGAAGCGGATTGAATCTGCTGACCTGTTGATGTATCCAATGAAGCTACGTCTGTACCAACTAACAATGCTTGTGGCAATGCAGAGCAGGTAACAGTTGCAGTAGAGATACTTGTATAAGTTGCAGAACCCAATGAAACTTGAGTATCACGCACTACATCAATGATACGGAAAGGCAATGTAGTTGTTACTGGGGTTGCTGTTGGCACTAAAAGTGCGTTGGCAGAGTCACCAGTATTGGCGTTACCAGAGTTAGTGGTAATACCACCTACGTTTTGACCAACCATAGCTAATGCAGCAGAACCAATGGTAGTACCTGAAGTACACATAACACCTTTAAATACGGTGTCAGGGTCATCACAGATAATTGCCATTGTGTCACCAGCAGCTGTGTTAGCTGGGTAGTATTGGCTATAAGTCGGTTGTTTTGTTGTTGGATTAGTTCCATAACAGCCCAAAAAGATACCTGTTACTTGGTTTAAGCCAGTACCAGATGCAATTGAAGCACGAGTGATGAAACCACGAGATAAAATTACAGCATCGCCATAAAAAATATTAGTGTTGTAGTTGTACTGAATCGGCAAATAACGTGTCGAACCAGAAAACACCTGACCACCAATAAGATTTAAAGGCTTGTACCCGTAGGGTGCTGAAACGACAGGATAAGCAGCCATTTAAAACTCCTATTAAATTTAATTACCTTTTCCAAAACTAGTCGTAGATTTATTCTCTTTAAAGAGAGGCATCCTTGGGTCGCTTTGGCGCATAAGATTATTATCCACAGCATCCGTTTGAGATTGTGTAACTTTTGCGTAATGTGAATCACGCTGTTCTACAAACTCAAGCGGAGTTTTACAGAGTAATAACCCGCCAATCTCGATGTTGTCTTTAAAACGTCCATCGGGATCAACTAACAATTTAAATTTCGGTTGCTCTTCGATTCTTACTGGTTCCCAACCTTCTCGGATTTTGGACGAGATGTTGCGAGGGTCAGCTTGATTCAACATAGAAACACGAATCCAGCGGTAAGCGAATCCTGCCTGTTTATCAGGTTCGGGTAACAGCTCAGGTGGTTGCCATTGTTTAGGGCGCTCAGATTGCTGTCTATCACTTACTTCACGGGGAACTCTATTTGTATTAGCCATTTTGTGACTCCAATTTAGTTAATTCCATAGCGTATTGCTCTGGAGAAAGGTTGAATTTCTTAGCCAAAGCTAACTGTGTCTGCGTAAGTTTGATCTTTTTGGAGGATGTAGACCTAGTAGCAGCTGCTACTACCGTGCTGGGTTTACTAGTTTTTACAGGGTCTTTGGTCCCTGTGTCCTCTTCAGAGAATTTCTCTGGAAAGCGCTTTCTAACTTCGGTATTAATAACGTTCCAGTAGTGATCGGAGCCGAGTGGGACTCCCTCCCTTTCTAAACGTCTATGAACACCTGTTGCCAGGAAAGTCATGTCATCATCTTCACCATACCACTTGTTTTTGTCAAGCCACGCCTGGGTTTTTGAATCCAGTCGCTGGGGTGCTGGTTGTTGATGTTGTATTTGTACTTCATTTTCTTGAGCTTGTAAAGCACTTTCGTCATACTGAGGTTTATATCTCTCAATTTCTTGAGATTTCATCTTAACTTCAGTTAAACGCTCTTGTGCTTCAACCAATCTTTCAGAATCACCAGAATCATACGCTTCACGATATTCCCGTTTTGCTTCTGAAAGCTCACGGGAGATATTTTCCTTGGCTGTTGAGACATAAACTTTTTCGCCATCGTTCAAACGACCTTTTAGCTTCTTGTTTTCCTCAATAACCAAGTTTGCTACACGAATAGCCTCTTGATGTTCACGCAAAGCTTCATCTTTTACCCTGCGCTCATCATTAATTAGCTTTTTCATCTGAAAAAGGCGCTGTTTTGCCTCCTGAGAGTAGCTTTCTAGGTCATCTTCATCAATTTCGTCCACAATATTCTTAGGAAGAGGCTTTTTACCAACATCTTCTTCTGGAATATCGCTTTCAATCTCAATTTCTATATTGTTTTGTGCCTCATTTTCCAGTTCATCTGGAAATTTAAACTCATCATCTTTAAAAGTAGCCATGTTTTACTCCTTAAACACGAGTAATTCCACGAGGATCTTCTACAAGACCTTCGACAGAATCATCATTGATTATTCGGAATTCCCTACCGTGGATTTTTAGTCTAGTACCAGAGTTTGGTCTGGCTAAAATGAAGTCACCCACTTTGCACCAAGGCCCATTTGGGAAACGGGTTTTGTCTTGGTAGCAATCAGGACCCATTTTTACTACAAAAAACACGGTGGAAAGCACTTCTTCCATGTGCATTGCAATATCCGACTTTAAAATCCCACTTTCGTAGGTTTTTTCGGCATCAGGAATAGCGCAAAGGATGCGGTAACCTGAGGGTTCTGGTAGCTGTTTGGCTTTTTCTTCGTCTGTTTCTGGTAGTACGGTAGTTGCGTTGACATCATCGGGGTTTGAACCCAATATGATTTCACTCATCAAAATTCTCCAAGTTTTTTTTCAGGTCTAATGTGTAGAGACGGGCGGTAAGAAGACCTGTAATCTCCCCGCACATCCTTTGGTAATGGGCGTAGTCGTTAGCTTCGCCTGTACCCAGAGACTCTTCGAGCCTCCGAACTTTCTCATCTAGGTTTTGGATTAGATGATCTAGTATTTTTTCTTTCATTCTTTAGCCTTTGGTTTGTCTTTCTTCTGTTGAGAATTGTGCTTATGCAAATCAATTGTTAAACGGGCAGCTTCTTCTTGCCTTTTAGCGTTCATTTGGGCTTTTGATTGCCCTACCTGTGCGCCAATTCGCATACCTTCCATTTTCTCTTTAGAAGCCAAGTCAGCCCTGTCTTTGGCTGTCTTAGCGCCAACTTGCATACCAGCAATTTCTTTCTGGGCTGCAATACGTTCTTTTTCAATCTCCAGCTGGTCTGCTTTAGCAGCTGCATCCATTGCCATTTTCTTCTCTTTAATAGAGATTTCTTGGGCTTTAAGCTGCAATTCTTTCATCTGCATCTGAACAATAGGATCTTGCGCTGCTTGTTGTGCTTGTTGCGCTGCAATAGCGGTTTGGTTCTGATTGAGCAACTGCTGGGCAACGGGGACTGCCATACGAGAAATTTGCATTTCCATTTCTGGAGATAAACTTTCTTCTCCGTCTTCGCTGTATGGGATCTGAATACCCATTTGCTGTTCCATTTGCCGTCTGTATTCCATGCCAACGTGTTCTGTAATATGGGCTTGCATAGCTTGTACCATCATAGGCGCTTGGGGGTTTTGCCCAATAACCTGTTTAATCTTTGGATCATTCATAGCAGCCATATGCACACGGATGTGGGCTTCGTGATCTTGATACATAAAGGCTTTTAACGGCTTGTTTTTAAGAGCGTTCATGTTCTCTGTGATTGGATCACAAGGCTTTTGATCCTCTGGCATAGGAACAAGCTTTTGAGCATCTTTAATGCCCAGCACATTTAACATCTGGCGATGCAAAAATGGCAGGTTATAAAGTTGTGGCGCAGTCTGGGATAACTGTAAAACGGCTTGGTACTGAACCACTTTTTGGCTCATCGTAGCTGCGTTTGGATCGCTAACTGGAATGATGTTAACCATTGCATAGTCAGACTTACGGGCTTTACGGCTGCCTGTTTCTGGCTGGTATGCGTATTCTTCTGGTGCGTTGCTTTCAATGATCTCTTTAAGAAGCTTTAATTCTTGCTTCATTGCATAGTGAACACGGGCTTGAATAGCCGACATTACTTTGAGAGTGCGCTCTAAAATTGCTAGGGTCGTGCCTACTGGAGACTGGCTAGACATATCGGAAACCTTGAGGTCTCCTGCAGAGGCAAACCTTCTGCCGTCTTCAATAATCTGATTAAGTAACTGGATCAAGGTCTGGCTAGGTTCCTTGTACGGCAGGGGCATGATGTTGTCTTTCATCGCACCACTTGGAACGTCTACGTCACGGAACTCACCTGGGGCTATCGGGGTGTCATCGCCTTTGACACGCAAGCCACGGGTCTTAAAGCCACCTGGCAAGTTTGCAAGTGACCCTGCATCAACGAGCTGGCGAAGTATTGAAGTGCCAGATTTAGCAAAAGCACCGAGAAGATGGACAATACCAAAACAGTAGAAACCAAAACCAGGTATATACCCATAGTGGACAAAATGTTGCCTCTTTTGATGCGTTTTATCATTTTCCCTCCAGTTACGTCTGATTGAAAGAATAGTGGATGTATTCTTTTCAATCGTAACAACGTAAGGTAAGGCGATGCCCGTAGGCTCACCGTCTTTGTCTGTATGCTCATAACCTTCTAAGTCTAGGTCAACGTGCATTTCCAAGACCTTGAATCGGTCATCAGTTGATGCTCTAAACCCTAACTTTTCAGCAATTTTCTTTTCTACTTCATCTAGGTTATTAACTGGGTCTCCAAGCTCTACATCACGGTAAAAGCCTGATACCTGCAGTTTGCGCATTTCGTTTTCGGTCTTGCGCATAACATGGGTAATACGTTCTGCAGTTTCTAGGTTTGATGCGCCATAAGGAACTACTAGGTCATCGGCAGTAACGTACATAGAGACTTGCCGTCCTAACTGGGCATCCTCATACACCTTTTTAAAACCGTTGCCAGACAATCCCATGCCCCAGAGCATACGCTCGTGTTCTGGGCGGTATTCTTGCATAACGTCTGTAATCTCATAGTTCATGTCTTCTTGAACACGAACTGCTGCATCTTTTTTCTCTGGGGTCTCTTTACCGATAATTTGGGTCTTTACTGGACCTGCAGCTGGAAAGGTTTCCATGATAGTTTCAGCTTGGAATTTAACCACAGCTTCAGCCAAGATAGGATGGTAAACACCGCAAGCGCCTTCCCAAGGCTCTGAACGCTCTTCAATTTTTAAACCTAAGAGTTCTAAGCCGTCTACATAAGTTTGAATCCAGTCTTTTCTAGAATCAATGTCGCTGCCAAAGTCTTCTACTAACTCAGAACCTAAAGTTTGTAATACTGAATCTGAAAGCAATTCTGCCAAGTTTTTGCCAAAATCTTCTTCTTCGCCTGGACGGATTTCAATTTCCATTCCATCCATGTCAATACGGACTGCCTCAGGGTCTTCAATTTCAATTTCAATATCTGGTCCT
>Ga0209191_1001874_pt1 | contig 13521 bp, 13 predicted proteins | sample S_130626_EF_Meta_FD_187320 | JGI IMG/M metagenome (GOLD analysis project Ga0209191, IMG submission 187320) | Freshwater microbial communities from Lake Simoncouche, Canada to study carbon cycling - S_130626_EF_MetaG (SPAdes) (version 2) | ecosystem: Environmental > Aquatic > Freshwater > Lake ... | reverse complement strand
GCTATGGATCAGGTGCGACATCATCTTTTATTGCCAACTTCGGTCAACGCCCCTTCACCTACACACCCCCAAGCGGCTATGTAGCCCTCAACACTTACAACCTGCCAACGCCTACGATTAGCAACGGGGCTAATTACATGGCGGCTACGACTTATGTGGGTAATGGTTCTACGCAAAGCATCAGCAATGCGGTGAACGGCGTTTCGTTTCAACCTGATTTGGTTTGGATAAAAGTTCGTAACCTTGTTACTGGGCATCTTCTTGAAGATTCTGTTCGTGGTGCTGGTTTAGTTATTAGGTCAAACGAAACAACTGCTGAAGCTGGTACAGGAACTTATGGTAATACCGTAACTAGCTTTAATAGCAATGGTTTTTCTCTTGGAAACGATGCGGCTATCCCCGGCGGCGTAAACGGAAATGGCAACACCTACGTCGGCTGGCAATGGAAAGCCAACGGCGCAGCAGTAACCAATACCGCAGGTACGATTACCAGCCAAGTAAGCGCCAATACAAGTGCTGCGTTTTCTATAGTTAAATATACTGGTCAAAGTGGTGGTGGCTCTTGGGGTCATGGTCTAGGTGTTGAGCCAAAATTTATTATATTTAAACGGTACACAGCAGGTCAAAACTGGTTTGTATTTACAAAAGCCACTGGTGCATGGCGATATTTTGAAGGTTTAAACACAACAACTGCATCTATTGATTATTCATCTTTTATGTCTGCTTCTTCTACTGTAGTTACTTTGCCAAATATTGCTGAATATAATACAGACACAGGCTCAAATTATTTAGCCTATTGCTTTGCGGATGTAGCTGGCTACTCTGCATTTGGCTCATACACAGGCAATGGAAGTACGGATGGGCCGTTTGTGTATCTTGGGTTTAGGCCTAGGTGGGTGATGATTAAGCGTTCATCTTCTACTGGAAATTGGGAACTTTTAGACACCTCAAGAAATCCATACAACGATACCAACTTGACTTTGCAAGCAAATCTTTCAGACGCAGAAGGCACAGGTGCTGGTGGCAACTGGGGCTTTAATATTCTTTCCAACGGCCTCAAGATTCGCGGCATCAATTCTGAAATTAATACTTCGGGGCAGACGTACATCTACGCCTGTTTTGCCGAAAACCCATTCAAAACTTCCCTCGCACGATAGGAACTAACATGTTTGTATTAAACGGAAAGCGAATCAATATTTACGCGCAGTTTGAGACCGAGGACGGTACGCGCTACGCTAACCTAATAAACCCTGACGTTAGGGCTTCGGTTGGCGTTCAGGAGATACCTGACCCAGTGCCCCCTGAAGACTATTCGGACGAGACCTACTACCGCACCGAGCAGGACACTGAGCCTTATGTGGTTTTTACGCGCAAGTCAGACGAACAGCTAGAGGCGCTGCGCGTCAGCAAGGTCAACGCAAAACTGGCGGTTATCCGCCAAGTGCGCGAGGGTATTCTGAACCGTTTGGCGGGCATTGCGTTGGCTGCTAGTTTGGCTGGCGATGATGCCACGACTGCCGCATTTGTAGCTGTGCGCAAGGGGCTGCTGGACATCACCACGGACTTGCCGACCAACCCAGCAGAGATCGACGCTGCGGTGGTGCAGCGTTATCAAGCACTTGTCGCCCTGTGCACTCCGGCCATGACTGGCGCATTTAATCAGGTGGACGCATGATCGACCTGCTCATCAAACTCCTACCCCTAGTGGCCCCCGCGCTGCGCTACGCCGACAACCCCAACCGACCCCTGTGGCGCATTGACCTGCTGACCTACACCCTACTTGTGTGGATTGCTGACATGGTGTTAGCTCATCTGTTTTTCCACCCTAACCGCAACGAGTGGACGATCTCTCACACGCTTGAACGGTACGCCCCCTACAGCCCTATGTACATGAGGCTGGCCCACGCCATCAACGAATACTCACCCGGACACATCAAGGCCGCAATATGAGCAACGACCTCGCCAGCGTGAACTTTATAGACCGCCGCACAGGCCCCACGCCAATGAGCGTCAAGCTCGATGCAATGGCTGAAGACGTCAGCGACATGAAGGCCAGCATGAAAAAACTGGCAGAAGGGCTGAACCGACTGACCCTGCTTGAAGAAAGAGTCAAGCATTCTGATACCGCCGTGGAACGTGCCTTTGCCAACGCTGAAAAGCTCCAAGCCCGCGTGGCCGTGCTAGAGCAAGCGCAGGTGACCTCTAAGCAAACATCCGAGTGGGTAGGCAAAGCCATGTGGGCTGCTGCTGCTGCTGCTGCTGTGTTTGTGGCTAAGAAGGCTGGTTTGGTATGACCGAACACTTTTCCCTTGAAGAGCTGACCTACAGCCCCACCGCAGTTCGATTGTCCATCGACCAAACCCCACCCCCCAGCGTGCTTGCAAACCTGCAAAAGACGGCAGAGTGCATGGAGCAGGTGAGGGCGCTGCTGGGCCACCCCATTAAGGTCAATTCCGGCTACAGGTCTATCCCACTAAACAAAGCAGTCGGTGGCTCTGCAAGGTCTGACCACGTAGATGGCTGGGCAGTGGACTTTGTATGCCCTGATTTCGGGACTCCCAAAGACGTGTGCCGCGCCATCATGGACTCAGACATCGACTTTAGCCAGTGTATTTACGAAGGCACTTGGTGCCATATCAGCTTTAAAGACGCCAAGCGTCAAGTTTTAACCGCCCACTTCGCAAACGGAAAAGCAACCTATACGGAAGGACTCGCGTGATGGAACTCAAAGACATCATCAAACCTATCAGTGGTCTATTGGGTACAGCACTGGCTGGCCCACTCGGCGGTGCTGCGGCATCTTTTCTCGCTGACAAGCTGGGTCTTTCTGAAAAGACCGTAGAGGCGGTGACTGAGGCTGTTGCTACAGGCAAGCTGACACCTGAACAGATTGCAAGCGTTAAGCTGGCTGAGATTGACTTTCAGAAGTTCATCGAAACCCACAAGCTGGACATGGCCAAGCTGGACGTAGAGAACACCCAAGGCGCACGAGAGATGCAGATAGCCACCCGCAGCTTTGTACCTGCTGCGCTGGGGCTGATTATTGTGCTGGGCTACCTAGGCATCTTGCTGGGCCTGATGTTGGGTCGCTTGACGGTGGCAGACAACCAAGTGCTGCTCATCCTGATCGGTGCGCTGGCTACAGGATTTGGCACTGTGCTGAACTACTACATGGGGTCAAGCTCGGGTTCTCAGGCTAAGACTGAACTGTTAGCTGTTTCGAAACCAGCGAAGTAACCCGTGAAAGTATCCGTCACCTCATTCCAAGGCATGGTGCCCAAACTGGCACCGCACTTGCTACCCGACTCTTTTGCGCAGGATACGCGTAATGTGCGGCTGAGCTCAGGGACTTTGCGCCCGGTTAACACCAGCTCACTTATAGACATCAACATGGCCTCTGCGGCGAAGTCTATTTACATGTTAGGGGCCCCGGGCTCGCAAATTCCGCTGTCTTGGACGAGAGACACTAACGTCGCCACAAGCCCGGTGTCGGACTCGGAGTTCAGGGTCTATTACACCGACGGTGTTGCACCCAAAAAAACCAACTACGCAATGGCATCGAGCGGCAACGCCCCGTACCCTGTTGCGGAATACAACATGGGGGTGCCCGCACCCACTGCGGCAATGACAGCAGCTCCGGCGGCAGGTACAGCGCTACCTGCACCCAATATTTGGGTCTACGTGTACACATACGTCACGCAGTTCGGCACGGCCTTACTGGAGGAGTCCGCCCCATCCCCATCTGTAACCGTCACTACAACGGCAGGTGCAAACCAAGCCGTGCTGCTTACGGGCATCGCCAGCCCTAGTGTGACCGCCGGGTACAACTACGTGTACAAGCGAATCTACCGCACGACAGGCACAGCGTTTCAGCTCGTAGCCCAGCTGCCCCTAGCCACCACTAGCTACACGGACAACTTGTCAGCGACATCTATACCGGGCGACACGCTGCTTACAACAGGCTGGCTCCCGCCACCGGCAAATCTTCAAGGTCTGGTGTCCATGCCCTCCGGCGTTATGGCGGGGTTTCGCAACAACGAAGTTTGGTTCTGCGAGCCGGGTTACCCCCACGCGTGGCCTGCTAAGTACATGCAGGCGCTCTCCAGTCAGATTGTGGCGATGCGGGCGTTCGGTAACAACTTGGCTATTGCCACCCAGACCAGTCCGTTTGTGGGCTCCGGCGTGTACCCCGACTCTTTTACCTTTCAGATGGTGCCCCGACTGGAGCCTTGCGTATCCAAGCGGTCGATGGCGTCTGACGAATTGGGGGCAATTTACGCCAGTAACAACGGGCTGGTGTCCATTGGTTTGGACGGCGACAATTTAGCCACTGCCGATGTGATTACCCGCCAAGAGTTTTCCGCGTACAACCCGTCGAGCTTGATGGGCATCGTGTACGAACGCCAGTATTACGGGTTCTATGACACAGGGTCGATAGCCGGGGCGATGGTGTACGACCGAGCCGACAAGGGCTCTTTCCGTTTACTGGAGGTTCCCGCTACAGCGGTGACTGTGGAGCCTTACTCCGCCCGCATGGTTTACGTCCAGAAGACCGACAACAAGCTCTACACGTTTGACCCCATTTCAACGCTACCCATGACCTACTACTGGAGGTCTAAGTATTTCAAGATGCCGCTGCCTACGAACTTCGGGTACATCCAAGTGCTCGCTAAAGAGTACAGCGACGTGGAGCTGGCTCAAAACACAGCGGTGAACAACCAGAACGCAAGCATAGCCGCCGCCAACGCCACACTGCTCGCAACGGGCGCAGACCAATCCGCTTTGGGTGTACCTATTTTGAACGGGTTCCCGCTCAACGGTAGCTCTCTTACTCCTTCCATACCCTACACCACCAGTACCGTGGGTTTGTACGTCTACGCAGGGGGTAACCTTAAGTTTGCCCAGACGGTTAACTTCAATGAGGTCTACGCTTTGCCCGGAGGGTTCACCTCGTTTGGTTGGGAGATTGTGCTGATCGGGCAGCGCGAAGTGCTGGGGGTGGAGATGGCGCACACCGTTGCAGAATTGATGGCAAGCTGATGGCCTCCCGAAAGTTCCAAACCGTACCACCCTTCACGGGCAGCAACGAAGCCCAAGTTTTACGCGGGCTAGTGGATGTGGTGTCCTACATCTCGGCTCAAGCGCAGCCCATCGTGCAACCCCTACCCGCCACAGCTACCAACGCGCAGGTGATTGCCAAAATCAACGAAATACTTGCCCGTATGCAAGGAACTATCTAACATGTTAGCTTCTAAAGAAGTAGAATACGCATATGAGCGAGTGGACAATCATCTCCAACCCCGCCCGGGTTTTTGGTTTCGTGCAGCAGCACGTGCCGATCTACGCAACTGGCGGAATGCAGGGGCTTGGGCTGGAGAAAGATGGCGAGCTGGTTGCCGGAGTCTTGTACGAGGGGTTCAACGGAGTCAATGCATGGATGCACGTCGGAGCCACACCGGGCAAACGGTGGATGACCAAGACGTTTCTACGCGCAGCGTTCGTGTATCCCTTCGTGCAGCTTGGCTGCAAACGTGTGAGCGGTTACGTGGAGGCTTCCAACATGGTGGCTCGTGAGTTCGACGAGCATTTGGGTTTCAAGCAGGAGGCCGTGCTTCGAGGTGCCGCATCCGACGGCGGCGACGTTATTTTGTATGTGATGCGTAAGGAAGACTGCCCCTATGTTGATTCCAAATAAATTCAGCGGTTACTTCGCCGGTCAAAGGATATACCCCGGCGGTGGCGGAAAAGGTGGTGGCCCTACAACCACAATCAACCAAGGCGGCTCCGCGCCCCCAGACCCACGACTGATCGAGGCGCAAATTCGATCTATGGACTACCAAGATCGGGCCACCCAGCAGATGATGCGCACTGCAGACGACCTCATGCCCTTGCAAAAAGAGCAGATGCGGTTCGCCATCGACAGTAGCAAAGATGCTTACACCCAGTCCCAGCAAGACCGCGAATGGGGTCTAGCCCGACGCGACGAACTCCAAGGGTTGCAAGCCCGCCAAATGCAGGACGCTAACGACTTCAACGTGGGCAACCGGGCTAACCAGCTTGCAGAAGAGGCTATGCAGGGTGTTAACAACTCGTTCGCCAATGCACAGGGCATGACGGGTAGAGCCATGATGGCCCGAGGTATCAACCCCAACTCCGGCGCAGCAATGTCCGCAATGAACGACAACGCACTGGCTCAAGCCGTAGCTGCAGCCAACGCCGGTAATAAAGTCCGCGAAGCGGCCCGCCAAGAAGGTTACGGTCTGACCGACCGGGCGGCAAACTCACGTATGGGTTTCCAAGGCCAGCTCGCCGGATTAACCGGAGCAGGTGCAACTTTTGGCGGCAGCGGGTTGGGGTTTGCCAACAGTGGGCTCAGTGGTATGAACGCGGGCTATGCGCAAGCGGGTGGTATGGGCGGTAGTATGGGCAGTAACGCCACCGGTATGTTCGGGGCTCAGGCTTCTCAGAACGTCGGACTGACCAACGCACAGGTCAGCAACAACAACAGCATCCGTCAGGCTAACGCTCAGAACGCAGACCCATTTGGTGCGATTCTTGGGCAAGGTATGGGCGCGTTTGCGGCTAAAACCGGCGCTAATATGGCGTTTTCCGACCGCCGCCTCAAGAAAAACATTAAGTTAGTTGGTAAGACAGACTCTGGTCTAAACATTTACTCGTTCCAGTACAAGTCTGGTGGCCCGACCGTCATGGGTGTTATGGCCGACGAGGTTGAAAAAGTTATGCCAGCGGCTGTACACAAACGTGCCGACGGTGAATTTGATGCCGTTGACTACGCAATGCTCTAGGAGGCGGTATGAGTTTTGGAAACAGTTTTGTTCAGGGGTTGAATAGAGGGCAAGACCTCTACTTGAAGTTTGAGGAACTCGACCGGCAAAAAGCCCGTGACGCTAGGGAAGTTGAAACCCACAAAGCCCAACTGGAAGAGTTTGGATGGAAGCGCGACGCACAAAAGCGCGAGAACGAAGCCTATGCAGCGCTAGATGGTGCGCAGAACGGAGTCAGCTCTGACGACCAAACCCAAACTCCGGGTGGGTTGCAGCGCAACTCGGGCGCGGGTGAGGCGGGGGGCACCCCTACGGTCACGCCAACTGCAACGGCTACACCTAACCCTACTGCCGCACCAGTAAAACCAGCCAAACTCAGCGAGCTGGACATGGAACGTGGACTGGAGCGCGTGGCTATCGCCAAGCGTGACGTTACTGGAATTCGTGCTTCCCGAGCCAATCAGAAAGAACTGGGACGTATAGCGGACCAGCGGGAGTTCATGACCCGACTGCAGACTTTGGCAAACGACCCCGAGAAATCAGGGGAGTTTCAGGCTGAAATAGCCCCCGCGCTCAAAGCCTTTTCAGAGTTTCAGGGTATTCCTGCCAACTTTCACTATGACCCTAAGACACGGCAGATTGTGTCTACACCCTATGGCCAGAAAGACCCTAAGACTGGTCAGGTAGTTTACGGAGCTCCATCTTCTATCCCGCTTGAGACCGCCATGCCTTACCTGCTTGCGCAGCGGTCGTTGGTAAAAGAGTACGGTGACCCGGAAAAAGCCGCTGCCGCTATGGCAAAAATGACCGATGACGAGCGTAACAAACGCATCAACGACGCAACGAGGTCGTTCACACAGGCCACGGGCCTGAGCACTGCCGACACCCAACAACGAGACTCTATGGAGAGGGGTCGTCACAACAGGGCTATTGAGGGTATTTACGCGGGTCGTGAGGCACGCAGGGGCGATGAGGTCGGAAGGCTGGTGACGCTAGAAGACTCCGCCAGCGGAGAACCTGTTTTGTTTGACCCGAAAAAAGTCAAGTACGACGAGGATGGTCGGGCGGTACTGCCGCAAGGACTGCGACTCCCTAGAAAACAGACGGAACCTAAACCTTTCAACAAAGAACACGCAGCGGCTCTACTGCAACTGGGTGCTCCTAGGGGTGCACCGGGCACAAAAGATCGCCAGCAGTGGAACGATGAGAAAGCGTACATAGACTCCATTTATGGAGCTGCCCCGCCACGCAGCAAGCTTGACGATGCAATAGACGCGCACATTAAAAACACACTACCACCTGCAACTGGGTTGCGCAATATGTCTACAGCTGAACTGAACAGGCTGGCAGGTAAACCGAAGGGTGTGTCAACTGAAGAGGCCAACGAGGCTAGGCAGCAGCTGAACCTGCGCCGTACCAATGCTGAAGAACCGCAGATGAAAGCTTTCTAAGCGTGGCTACTCTTGAACAACTGCGCCAGCTGTTCCCGCAAGCTGGGTCCGACGAAGCGGTTTTAGGGTTTGCGTCGCGTCAGTTTGGCATGCCTGTTACGGATATTGCCAACGATGTGGGTTACGACTTGGGGCGTGGGTCGATCTCACGCGAGCAGTTATCAGGTGCTTTCGATTCTTACCAGTCTAATCTGTACGGCACAGCAGAGGCCGCCGCAGGGGCGGTGGGGCTCAAGGGTCTTCAGCGTTGGGCGCAACGCGGTCGGGAAGACAATAAAGTTCAAGCGGATGTAGCCCTCGGGCGGGCGCGGTCTTATGGGGCCGTAGACAACTGGGACGACGTTAACAGCGCGGGTGATCTCGGCAGCTTCATTAAATCCCAAGCAATATCTTCCTTACCCTACATGGGCGAGATGATTGCCGGAGGCGTTGTTGCCCGGGGTTTGAGCGCCGGGGCTCGGGGTTTGGCCTCCGCAGGTAGAGCCGAAGGTGCAACGCAAGCTGCCGTCCAAGCGGGGCGAGCCGCTGAAAAATCTCTGGCTTTACGAGGTACGGTAGGCGGCGTTGCCGCTTCGTACCCTTCTGCGGTGGGAGACATCCTATCGAGCCAACGGGAGGCTAACTCTGACGGCCCAACCGACCTTCTCTCTGCGGGTGTGGGTGGTGTCGGCTACGCCGGGTTGAACGCGCTTGGTGTCGGCGGCGCACTGGCAAGGGGCGGTTTGGTACGTAACGCGGTTCAGGCACTTGACAACACAGGTGGCCTTAAAGGTTTTGCTGCCCGTACTGGTGCATCTATGCTGCGCAGCGGCGTGGAGGAGGGTATTGGCGAGACCGGGCAGGAGATGATCAACCAGAGATTCGGGCGCATGGCGGTCAACCCCGAAGAAACCATGTTCTCCGACGACGCACTTAAGCGGTACAAGGATTCTGCTATTGGCGGTGCCTTGGTGGGCGGTGCGTTTGGTGGCATTGGCGGGGGTAGGAGGTCTAGTGGGTACTACAAAGCCCAAGAAGACCGCGCACGTTCAGAAGAAGCGGAAGCCGGGCGACCCGCCGATTTGCTTTCCGGGGCGGACACCAACAACTTCGTGCTGGGCGAATACTCAGCACTGCCTCAACCCAAGGCAAATCCGTTTGAGGATGGCTCGTTCTCGGAGATGATGAACCAAAAGGCTGCGCTTCAGACCGCGATGCGCAACGCCGCATCTTCTGGTGACCTGCGGGGGCGTCTCACCGCCAAGTACGCTCTAGAAGAGCTAGAGGCAAAGCTCGCGCCTCTGGAAAATACTTACCGCCGAGGTGAGGTGGAGAATTCCGAAGGACAGATGGGGTTGTTTAGCGCGGGCAACGAGTCTCTACCGGAAGGTCCGAACCAGCCTAGAAACCCCACGCTCACAAATCCTGTGGCCGATGCCTTTGGTGGTGTTGCCACTGACCGAAACACAGCCGTTGCGATGGCTACGGACGGCGCGATTGAAGCCCGAAGGCGGGCGCTTGAACAGCAGCAAGCTAAAGAAAATCTGGCTCAGATGCAGCGGTCGGTTGTTGAGGAGAAAAACAGATTCACCGAGGTAGAAAACCGCGCCAAAGGGTTTGGTCTAAAAGGCAAATTCGCGTTTGAACTTTACGACAAACTGGAGCAACTCAAAGACAGCGGCAAGATCAGTGACGGGGATTTTGTGGCTCAGGTTTCTGACCTTTCTAAAAGTTCCGCAGGTAAAGTTAAGAAATTCATTGACGGGGTGGTGAACCCCAAAGCTGATGACAAGGCGGTAACCCAGAAGGCTCTCGCCGACAATGCAGCCAACACTACCCCCGTCACCTTACCCGCAGCCCAAGCCGCTGCGCCTATCCCCCAAGTGCCCACGCTCCAGAAAGCGGCGAATGTTCTTTTTGGTTCGTCTGATGAAGCTCCGAACGCAGTCGCCCCAAGACCAGCTCAGACCCCGGTTGTTATTGGTAAGACCGCAAAAGGTGCCGACCGCACTGCCAAAGTTTCCCTGCTGAACCCCTCCGGCGGGCTAGTACCTGTCAATAGTTTGGACGGCGCGTCTGATGAAGTCATGGGTGCACTGACCTCGGTCAAGTCGGGCAAAGGCAGCGACGACATTGTTCTTATTCGTAACGACAAGGGTGATCTGAAAGCAGTCAAGCGCAGCCAGTGGGACATCTTGCGCATGGCCCGCGGTGTCGATGAGGAGGGGCATTTGACGCGCACCCCCATGACAGGGCCGCAGATTGCAGATGTTCTTGTTGCCTCCGGTACGATCAGTAAAGGTAGCCGCTCGACAGTTACCAAGACGCTCAACGAGCTGGGCGATTTCGGGCTCAGAGAAATCAAAACCCAAGTGCGCCAAGCCAACGCATCCGCCGCTATGGAAGCCCCCACCGCGTTCGACGTGAACGACGACGGTACGGCCACTGCAGTTCAAGCTACTGAAAAAGACGCGGTGATGGACGAACTGGACGCCAAGCGGGAGGAAGAAGCCGATGCCGCCGATGCAGCCCCCGGGGAGGAGCTCGAAGAAGACGCAGTCTTACGTAGACTCCCGGCATCCGCTAACGCGCAACCGATAGATGTTGTTGACGCTGCCGAGGAGTTTGACAAGCTGGCGATGTTGTCTGGGCACAGCGACTGGACATTTAAGGACTTGTCCCTTGCACAGAAAGCCGCTTTTGTCGGAAAATTCCTTGCCCACTTTAACCCCAGTCTTGGTACTGACTTTTTGAATGACGCCTATGACGACCTCCGCACAGAACACGAAAAGAAACCCGCAGCCGGAGACAGCCGAGCAAAAATTGAAGCGCCGAAAACGCAACGCGCTCCTGTCGCCATACCTGCGCAAACTGGGTCAAGAGTGGAGGGAAAAGAAAGCACCGCAGAAGTAACGGACGTCGCCCCCAAAACAGAACCAGTAAAAGCCGCAGAGCCGGTAAAAACTACCGAGGAACGCGCCAAGGAAGCGTGGCAGACACTGCAAGCGAGGACCGCTGGTATGCCGGTATGGGGCGCGCTCACTGCCAATCAGCAGAGCAGTGTGAAGTCATTGGTGTACGACGGTAAGTTTAATCTCGCTGCTGCTAACACCATCGCCACGCAGCTTTCGCCCAAGCGCAACGCCTCGACAGAGGTCGCCACGAAGGACAACAACGTCATTGACGTTGAGGCAAGGGTGATCGAAGATGTATTGGCCCCTAAAGTAGCTGCGCTGCCAGCCCCCCAAGTTAAGCGGCTGGAGAACCACTATGGCGAGAAAGCCACCACCCCCGGGTTCTTGGCGAAGCTAAAAGAAGATGTCGTTTTGTATGCCACCAAGGGGGCTGACGCTGTAAACGCAGCGGTTCGAGACATCATCAAGTCGATTCAGGCGGGCGTGTTGTCCGTGGCGATGGTCTTCAATCCGGTGCAGGTCACGCCTCCGCAGATGGTGGTGGTTCCGTCTGTAACCCAGACCGAGACGAGAGATGTCCGGGCGGAGGTGCCAGCAAACGCCAAGGCGAGAATGTCTCAAGGTGCACAAGACGCGTACTCGGTTTTGTACCCGGCGATGAAAGACCAGCTTATTGCCAACGACAAGCTGATGGTGATTGCTGACAAGCCGAACGCCCGCATCTTTATCTTTAAGCCGGACGGCTCGCTGCTGCTGGACAAGAAGTCTCTGTTTGGTGCGGCTAAAGGCGATTTATATAAGGGTAACGCAGACCTACCCCAGAACCGGGTTACGCCCGCTGGCCTGTTTACGATGGGTTTGCGTGACGCCAGCCGCAGTGCCAGCGAGAAGCGCACCGCCGGTGATTACGATTACGGCAAGGTGTTTGTACTAGACAAGGCCGTCGAGGGTGAGTACAGCGTCACCCTGTTCCACTCAGTGTGGGTGAACGAGAAAGACGCCCAGCAGCGCCTTGACGCGCTCAAGACGGATGACCCGGCCAACTCCCGCTACTCGTTCGGCTGCATCAATGTGGACAAGGCCACTTACGGTAGTTTGGTGAAGAACCACCTGAGCCAGATGGATGGTGCGGCGTTGTTTGTTGTGCCTGAGAACTCCAAGGACACTGCCGAGTTCCTGACCGGTCAAACTGCCAAAAACGAAAGTGGCAAGGACTCCCTAACCCGGACCAAGTTCACACCCGCTACCGAGACCGTCACAACCACGACCCAACCCGGGGGGTTGTCCAACACTGACTCCGTGCGCACGTTAGTAGCGGACCGCCAAACAGGTGCGGTTCGCAGGGCCCCCGAGGGGAAAGTTAGTGTCTCCGTCCAGTTAGCCAGCGGTACAACTATAGACATTCCTGATGCGCGATCATTCCTTAAAGGGCTGGACGCCAAGATTAAGAAGCTAGAGAACCTAGCCACTTGCTTGTTATAGTGGTAAAATATATCTAACATGTTAGCCCGTAAAGTCAACATTAATGACTCCGACATGGAGGACTTGGCTCTTGAGCTGGGTTCGACCGTTCGCAGGCTAGACGGCTCGGTTTTTAATTCGTCAGGGCGAGCTGGTGTTAGACGGTTACCTAAACCACCTGTACCCGAAATTGCGGCTGCTCCCCCTGCGCCAGTTTCAGACAACACTGCACTTCTCAAGGCGCTGCAGGACATGGTTGCCAAGATGCAACCGCAGGCTGTACCGGAAATCAGGATGCCGGAGATCAACGTACCGGCCCCACAAGTCGTTGTCCAAGCTGCAAAAAAGTGCAGTTGGGAGTTTGAATTTAACCGTAACCCCGATGGGACTATTAAGTCCATCAAAGCGACACCAAAGGAGTAGACATGTCTTTATCCAACACCACCGAAACCGCAGCACTCGCAGCATTCTTGCAAGGTACAGACCCCAGCTACCGCGCAGGTGCCACCCAGTACCTCGCCTTGTTTACCGCAGACCCCGGCGAGACAGCTTCTTTGGCGGCAGAGGCCAACTACACAGGTTATGCCCGTGTAGCCCTGACCAAGGCCAGCGCATGGAACAACGGTGGCGGTAACGGCGCTGCGTTTACCAATGCCAACCTGATTCAGTTCGGTGCTTGCACAGCCGGAACCAACGCTATCACCCACTTTGCTGTGGTCGATACAGGCCCCGCCAGCGGCACGGCTGTGAACATGATGATCTCTGGCGCTTTGACCTCTACGCTCAACGTGTCAAGTGGTATTCAGCCACAGTTCGGTGTCGGCAGCGTCAGCGTGTCGGCAGACTAAATGCCTTTCGTCAACTGGAAAGCTATGGTCGATGCGGATAACGCAGGGCAGAGCTTTTTCAGTGCGTGGAGAAAGACTCCGA
>Ga0209191_1001872_pt1 | contig 13529 bp, 10 predicted proteins | sample S_130626_EF_Meta_FD_187320 | JGI IMG/M metagenome (GOLD analysis project Ga0209191, IMG submission 187320) | Freshwater microbial communities from Lake Simoncouche, Canada to study carbon cycling - S_130626_EF_MetaG (SPAdes) (version 2) | ecosystem: Environmental > Aquatic > Freshwater > Lake ... | reverse complement strand
GAGGCCTTGCTGGTTTAGTGGTGGGAGAGGTTTTAGAAGTCGTAAAACATCCGGGTGCAGATAAATTAAATTTAACTAAGGTAAATATTGGTAAGGACCAACCCTTAAACATTGTTTGTGGCGCAACCAATGTGGCCCAAGGACAAAAAGTAGTAGTGGCTACTATTGGAACGACTATATATCCAAAAGCAGGTGAGCCCATTACCATGAAGCTTGCTAAAATTAGAGGAGAGCAAAGTGAAGGAATGATTTGTGCAGAAGATGAAATTGGTTTAAGCGATGACCATGGAGGAATTATTGTTTTAGATGCCAATATAAAAGCAGGTACGCTGGTTTCAACTATTTATGCATCTTATGAAGATTGGATTTATGAAATTGGTCTTACGCCCAATAGAATGGATGCCATGAGTCATTATGGAGTAGCTAAAGATGTTTGTGCTTATTTATCTTATCATGAATCACCGGTAGAAGCCATTAGCCCTTTTAAAAAGCAGGCCAGTAAAGATAAATCGGTAACACCTTTTAAAGTAAGTATTGAAGATAATGCAGGTTGTAAAAGATATTCAGGTATAGTCATTGAAGGCTTAACAGTAAAGCCTTCGCCCACTTGGTTAAAAAATAAATTACAAGCGATTGGTGTGCGTAGCATTAATAATATTGTAGACATTACCAATTATATTTTGCATGAAACAGGGCAACCCCTGCATGCATTTGATGCAGCGGAGATAAAAGATAAAACGATTCTAGTAAAAAAATATGCAGCAGGCACAAAGTTCACAACACTCGATGGCGTAGAGAGAACCTTAACAGCCAATGATCTAATGATTAGCGATACGCAAAAACCTTTATGTATTGCAGGTGTGTTTGGAGGACTCAGTTCTGGGGTAAAAGCAAGTACCACGAATTTATTTTTAGAAAGTGCATTATTTGAAAATGTACATATCAGAAAAACATCGGTGCACCATGGTTTAAGAACTGATGCAGCTTCTCGTTTTGAAAAAGGCGTGGCCATTGATGGCACTGTGCATGTCTTAGAACACGCTGCTCAATTAATTCAAGAATTAGCAGGTGGAAAATGTAGTGAAGTTATAGATGTGTATCCTGCACCAGCTCCTAAAACTAAAGTGAACATAAGCTTCGCTTATTTAAAAAAATTAAGTGGTAAAGTGTACCCAACAGATAAAGTAAAAACCATTCTTAGTAGTTTAGGTTTTGAAATTTTAAATGAAACAGCAGAAGGTTTGGAATTAGCCGTGCCTTATCATAAACCAGATATTAGTATTGCTGCCGATATCGTGGAAGAAGTATTAAGAATTGATGGCCTTGACAATATTGCTATTCCTAGTGCGATTACTATGAGCCCTGCCATTGATCCACTAGAGAAAAAAGAAAAGTTTAAAGATAAAATTGCACAATATTTAGTGGGTCGTGGTTATACTGAAATCTTGACTAACTCTATTACCAATAGTGCTTATTTTTCTGAAGAAGTGATTGCGCGTTCTGTAAAAATGTTGAATAATTTAACGGCGGAATTAGATTTGATGCGCCCCTCTATGTTAGAGACAGGATTGGAAACCATTGCTTATAATATTAATAGAAAAAATACTTCTATTTCCTTTTTTGAAATGGGAAAAGTATATGGCAAGTCGGGCAATGGTAAATATTATGAATCGGAGCAATTGGCCATTTATATTTCAGGCAAACAAAATGCAGACGGATGGAGAACCAAGGCCCAGCCTGCGGATTTCTTTGTAGCCAAGGGATTGGCCACTGCTTTATTTAAATTATTAGGACTTCCGAATGGACAGTGGAAAAGCGCAGACCCAGGGCAAGTTAATTATACGGTTGATAAAAAAACCGTTTGTAGTGTAGAAATTATTGGTACTAAAAAGTTACAAGCATTTGGCATTAAGCAATCGGTTTTATATATTCAATTCGATTTAGCCAATTTACTTGCTTTGTACCAAAGCCAGCAAGTAGTTTACCAGGAGGTTTCTAAATATCCTTCAGTGGAGCGTGATATTGCACTAGTACTTCCAACAGCTACAGCCTATGCAGCCATTGAACAAAGTATTGCAGCTGTTAAATTAACAGCGCTTCAGCAAACCAGTGTTTTTGATATTTTTGAAAGTGAAAAATTGGGTGATCAGAAAAAATCGGTGGCCATTAATTTTGTCTTCAATGCTGCAGATAAAACATTGACCGATATAGAGATAGATACGATGATGAAAAAATTGGTTAAAGAATTTGAAAACAATTTGCAAGCAGAAATTAGAAAATAATTATTTTCAGTAAATCAAAATAAAAGTATGGTGGATATTGCTAGTTCATTAACTAATTTACAAGAGAAAATTCAACTCTTATTAAAGCGTGCTGCATTAATGGAAAAGGAGAATATGCAGTTAAAGGCAAGCTTGAACAAGGAGCAAAACCATGTAAAGGAATTAATGGATGAAGTACAGCAGGGGAAATCTAAAATAGCAGCTGCTATGGTGAATACGGCCAGTATGCAACCTACCGATAAAGAAGCCCTCATTAAAAAAGTAGACCACTATATTAAAGAAATAGATACTGCCATTAAAAATTTGAACCCTTAATGTATGTCAGAAAATCAAGCTAACGCAGACAACCAAGAAGCTAATTTAATCCCTGTAAATATTACTATTGCCGATAGGTCCTACCGTATTAAACTTGCTGCCAAGGATGAGGAGGCGGTTCGTAAAACAGCAGCCCTCATTAACCAAAAAATGGTAGAATTTAAAAATGCCTATGCGGGCAAGGATATGCAGGATTATATATCTATGGTTTTACTTTGGTTCACCACCGAGCAGCAGCAGACGGGCCAGAACCTTTATGAGCTAGAAGACATTCAAAATCAGATTGATGCGCTTAGTAGTTCTATTGAAAAGGCGCTTTAGGCCACATAATTTGCCCCCTTCGACTCCATTCTTTCCATTATTTGATTATCTTCGTAGCGAAACCTTTGACGCATTATGAATAATCTAAATACGTCATCCTAGAGTTAAAGAAGAAACGAAGCTTGCTATAGGTGACTATCAATGATTTATAAATAATATAGGATTAATGTTTTAACCTCACTCACACTGAAGTTTTAACCTCATTAACAACGAAAAAGGGGAGTATGCATTATTTACAAACAACAAGAATTAAACAATGGACCAGAACATATTATTCGTCATCATTGGAGGCGCTTCCCTACTCGGGGGCTTACTCGTAGGCAAAATTGTATTTGCCCGCAATACCAAAAAACAAGTTGAAGAAGCCGAAGCACAAGCTGCTAATATTTTAAAAGAAACCGAATTAAGAGCGGAGACGATTAAAAAAGAAAAGCAATTAGAAGCGAAGGAGCGTTTCGTGCAATTAAAGTCTGAATACGATCGTGACTTATTAGAGAAAAACAAAAAAATTGGCGAGGCAGAAAATAGAATTAAGCAAAAAGAACTTACGATTAATCAAAAAGAAGCCTCTATTGATAAACAAGTCAAAGACAACGATGTCATTAAAGAAAAATTAAATCGTGAGATTGACTTAATCAATGTAAAGCGCACTGAATTAGAGAAACACCAAGAAGAGCATATCCGTAGATTAGAGAAGATATCTAACCTAAGTGCAGAAGATGCGAAGCAACAATTAATTGAAAGTTTAAAGCATGAGGCGCAAACTCAGGCCCTTGTTTTACAACAAGAGATTATTGAAGACGCTAAGCAAAAGGCCAACAAAGAAGCTAGAAAAATTATCATTCAATCTATTCAAAGAACTGCTGCGGAAGTAGCTATTGAAAATACAGTGACTGTATTTAATTTGGAATCAGATGAAATGAAAGGTCAAATTATTGGAAGAGAAGGTCGTAATATTCGTGCCATTGAAGCAGCTACAGGAGTAGATTTAATTGTAGATGATACACCAGAAGCTATTTTACTTTCTTCATTTGATCCACTTCGTCGTGAGATTGCACGTTTAAGTTTACAACGTTTAGTAACAGATGGTCGTATACATCCAGCGCGTATTGAAGAAGTGGTAGAAAAAACACGTCGTCAATTAGAAGATCAAATTGCAGAAATTGGAGAGCGTACCGTTATTGAATTAGGTATTCATGGATTACATAAAGAGTTGATTCGTATTATTGGTAAAATGAGATTCCGTTCTTCTTATGGTCAAAACTTATTAATGCACTCTCGTGAGACCGCTAATTTATGTGGTATCATGGCAGCTGAATTAGGGTTGAATCCAAAATTGGCTAAAAGAGCAGGTCTATTACATGATATAGGTAAAGTGCCTGATGAAGAAACGGAGTTAAGTCACGCCTTATTAGGGGCAAAGCTAGCTGAGAAATACGGTGAAAACCCAGCAGTGGTGAATGCCATTGGGGCCCACCATGATGAAATGGAAATGGAATATGTGATTTCTCCGATTATCCAGGCTTGTGACGCGATTAGCGGTGCAAGACCAGGGGCAAGAAGAGAGATTATGCAACAGTATATTCAGAGAATCAAGGACTTAGAAAACTTAGCCATGAACTACACAGGGGTAGAAAAAGCTTATGCGATTCAAGCGGGTCGTGAGTTAAGAGTCATTGTTGAGGCTGAAAAGGTAACGGATGCCAGTTCTGATCAATTAAGCTTCGAAATAGCCCAAAAAATACAAACTGAGATGACTTACCCTGGTCAGATTAAAGTAACCGTTATAAGGGAGAAAAGGGCTGTGAACATTGCCAGATAGGCGATTATTAATTTTGGATCAAATAATTTGGATAATAAGGTGGGTTCTCCTACCTTTGCCGTCCGCAAAAACAATGTATTATGAGCGAAGCAGTAAAATTTGTACACGAGCAATTGACCGCAAAAAAAGACTATCCAGCCTTCAAAGCTGGTGATAATATTACCGTAAACTACAAAATTGTAGAGGGTGGTAAAGAGCGTATCCAAAGTTTCCGTGGAGATGTAATTAAAACACAAGGAACAGGCGCAACTGCCTCTTTCACAGTGCGTAAAATATCTGATGGAGTAGGCGTTGAGCGTTTATTCCCTTTCTTGTCACCAAATATCGATGGTATTTTGTTGAACAAGTCTGGTAAAGTACGTCGTGCTAAATTGTACTACTTACGCGATAGAAGCGGTAAGAGTGCTCGTATTAAAGAAAAAAGATTCTAAAAAGATAGCTAGTAGACCACTAGTAAACTATATAAAGCCCGTCCCATATAACTGTGACGGGCTTTTTTTGTAACAAATAATTAGGTATTCATAGGTGTAATTCATAAAAAATACTGCTTTTCTATTTTATAATTACCTTACCTTTAAACTTCTAAATTCAACATTATGGGCAACTTAGGATTTCAAGAATTATTAATTATCGGTGTGGTTATTTTAGTAATGTTTGGCGGACGTAAAATCCCTGAATTCATGCGTGGATTAGGAAAGGGTATTCGCGAATTCAACGATGCTAAAAACAACGTGAAAAAAGAGATCGAAGATGGCATTAAAGAAAAAGACGAGAAAGCTGCTTAGTTTTTATCGTTTCTCTTTATAGTTCATTTTATATCTTTTTAAAAGACGTCTGTCTATTCTATTTTTTATACTTTAATTTACTAGCCTTTGTTTCGGTTTACTTCCATCAAAGACTACCATGCTGCATTAAATGCAGCGCATACAACTTGTACCCAAGCGGTAAAATATTACTTGGATCAAATTACTGCACATGAAAATTTAAATGCCTATTTAGAAGTATTTTCTAAAGAAGCCTTAGAGCAAGCTGCTATATTGGATGCAGAAAGAAAGCAAGGCAAAAAGCTAGGCAAATTACATGGTGTAGTCATTGGCATTAAAGATGTACTTTCTTATAAAGGACATAAGCTTAGCGCTTCTTCTAAAATTTTAGAAAATTATACTGCTGTTTATACAGCCACAGCTATTCAAAAATTATTGGATGAGGGTGCCATTATTATGGGGCGTCAGAACTGCGATGAATTTGCCATGGGTAGCAGTAATGAAAATTCTGCCTATGGTCCTGTAAAAAACGCCATAGATAATTCTAAAGTACCCGGTGGTTCTTCAGGAGGATCGGCTGTTGCTGTTCAAGCTGGTTTATCTATGATTAGTATTGGATCCGATACGGGTGGTTCTGTAAGACAACCTGCAGACTTTTGTGGGGTGGTGGGATTAAAGCCAAGTTATGGTCGTATTTCTCGTTATGGTTTAATTGCCTATGCCTCTTCCTTTGATCAAATAGGTATTTTTTCAAAAACCATTGAAGATGCTGCCCTTGTTTTAGAAGTGATGGCAGGAGAAGATGAATTTGATAGCACGGTTTCCAGTAAACCTGTTCCTGCTTACAGTAAATTAATAGAGCGTAAAGAAATAGAAAGTAAGGAAATAGAAAAGACAACTAACCCTAAGAAAGTTGCCTATTTTAAAGAAACACTTTTTCACCCGGGCCTAGATGCAGAAATTAAAACGAAAATAGAAAGCTATTTAAAAGACTTGACAGCTGAGGGGTATATAGTGGAAGCGATTGATTTTTCTTTGCTATCTTATTTGGTGCCCACTTATTATGTACTCACTACGGCAGAGGCATCCAGTAATTTATCAAGATTTGATGGTATTAAGTTTGGACATAGAACCAAGGAAAGTATTGCCGATTTGAATGACCTATATAAAAAAACGAGAACCGAAGGTTTTGGCGAAGAAGTGCAAAGAAGAATTTTACTAGGTAGTTTTGTTTTAAGCGCTGGTTATTTCGACGCCTATTTTACCAAGGCGCAACAAGTAAGACAAAAATTAGTGGACTTAACAAGTACGGTGTTTTCAAAATATGATTTAATACTATCGCCTACTGTTCCCACAACAGCTTTTGGCATAGGAGAGAATAATCATTCAGCTACTGAAATGTTTTTAGCAGATATTTATACAGTGTATGCGAATTTGGTGGGCATACCCGCCATTTCCATTCCTTTATTTACGCATAGTAACGGTATGCCATTTGGCTTACAAGTAATGAGTGCTAGTTTTAATGAGGTAGGCTTATTAAGCTTTTCAAAAGAGCAAATGCTTAATAAAGTGTAGAGTGTTGAGTAAGTAAAGACTAGTGTTATTGATTTAGGATCGTTCACTACTTAAAATTGAACTACTAAAAATCGTCTTCTAATTCATCTTTATCGTCAAATAAATCATCGTCGTCAATATCCTTGAGATCATCATTCAAATTAAAGTCATCGTCTTCGTCACCTGCCTTAAACTTACCTGGTTTTTTTGAAGCTTTTTTAGGTAGATCAAATTCTTCGAAGTCAGGATCCCAGCTACTATCTTCTTCTGTCTTTTCCCAATCATCATTCACTTCTTCCTCTTCCTCCAAGTCATCTTCATCTACGTCTTTTTTCTTCACAGCTGATTTACTTGCTTTCTCTGCTTTCAAAACACCATTTTTTGGTGCAGCAGCCTTTTTTTCTTTGATAGTTTTTAATGCCATAGGTAATTATAAAATTAACGATGTAAAATTTCAACTCAAAATTGTATTTACCAAAAAAAATGAGTCTTTTTTTTAAAATACTTGTATTAAATTTTTACGCTGTTTTAATATAATTAAAATTAAATATGTACGATTTGATCTCTTCCTGGTCCGTTGGAAACATATTTTACAGGAACACCTAAGTATTTATTAATAAAATCTATGTAGGTTTTCATGGTAGCAGGTAATTCTTTCTCATCCTTCATTTTAGTCGTATCTATATTCCATCCCTGCATTTTCTTCCAAATAGGGGCCACTGGAGTACCTACTAACTGAAAAGGAACATAATCTATCTCTTTACCTTCCATTTCATATGCGATACCTAGTTCTAATTCTTTAAATGTATCTAGAATATCGGCCTTGGTCATAATAATTTGTGTTACACCATTGATCATGCAAGTATATTTAAGCGCCACTAGGTCAATCCAGCCACATCTTCTTGGCCTGCCTGTAGTAGCTCCAAATTCGCTGCCTAGTTTTCTTAATTCTTCACCCACTTCATTATGTAATTCGGTAGGGAAGGGACCGCTACCTACTCTTGTACAATAAGCCTTAGTAATACCAAATACTTCATTGATTAATTTAGGCGCAATGCCTAAGCCAGTACAAACACCTGCAGAAATAGTATTAGATGAAGTTACGAAAGGGAAGGTGCCAAAGTCAATATCTAACATAGAGCCTTGTGCGCCTTCAGCTAGTACTTTTTTGCCTTTTGAAATTTGATCGTTAATAAAATATTCACAATTAATGATATTCATCGTTTTTAGAAACTCTAAGGCTTCAAAAAACTCAGTTTCCATTTCGCTAATATCTTCATTGAAATTAAAGCTATCTAAAATTTTCTGATGCTTCATTCTTAAAGTAATATACTTGCTAATGAAGTTCTTATTTAATAAATCACCTACTCTTAAGGCATTACGGCCGGTCTTATCCATATAGGCAGGGCCTATTCCTTTCAAAGTAGATCCAATTTTACTCTCTCCCTTGGCTAATTCAGAAGCTTTATCTAATGCACGGTGAGAAGGGATAATAATATTGGTTCTCTCAGAGATAAATAAATTCTTTTTTACATCCACACCCATGGCGGCTACCGCATCGCATTCTTTTTTTAATGTAACGGGATCAAGTACCACTCCATTACCTATAATATTAATTTTATCTTGGTGAAATATACCAGAAGGTATTTGATGCAAAACCATTTTAGTGCCATTCACATATAAAGTATGACCTGCATTCGGTCCACCTTGAAAACGCGCAATGATGTCGTAGTTAGGAGCGAAATAATCTACAATCTTTCCTTTTCCTTCATCGCCCCATTGGAGGCCTAAAATTACATCTACCATATTTGAGTATTTGAGAGAGCAAAAATAAGTCTTGGCAAGTTTATTACCTATTTAAACCCAAAATAATTAGCTCAACTTTTACACAGTTTCGGTGTCAAATCGCATAACTTGTTGAATACCGTTCAATGACTTAATTCTAGTCACTAATTCTTCCAATTCGTCCTTATCGTGGACATATACTTTAATAGTACCTTTGAATAAGCCTTCTGTGGATTCAATAGTGAGGGCGGCTATATTAATTTTTAACTCTCCACTTATAATATTGGTAATTTTATTAACCACCCCAACATCGTCTAGGCCAATAATGCTAAGACCCGTTAGGAAGGAGATCTCTTTATTTTTAGCCCACTTGGTTTTCACCACTCTATGACCATAATTTGCCAAAAGCTGGGTGGCATTGGGACAGTTGTTACGATGAATAATTAAACCCTTGCCTGTACTCACAAATCCAAACACATCGTCTCCGGGAATAGGGTTGCAGCATTTACCTAATGTGTATTTAATCTTATCGCTGGACTCTCCGAAAATAATTAATTCAGAATCCTTTTTGGAAGCTGCTTTAAGGGTGGAATTCTCCGAGTTTATTTCAGGACTCAAGTTCACTGGCTTAGGAGCTTCAATTTTATCTCCAATAACTTGAAATAATTTTAATTCTTTTAGGTCAATGGTTTTTGTGGCTATTTTAAATAAAAGATCTAGATGGCTAGATAACTTATAATAGAACATGACTTGGTCTATATTATAAGTATTGTATAAAGCGCCAATACCTTCTAATTTTCTTTGCAATGAATATTTACCTTCTTCTGCTATTATTTTCTTCTCTTCTCTTAAAGCATCTTTAATACTATTTTTTGCCTTGGCCGTTACTACACTACTTAACCAGTCCTCTGTAGGCTTCTGCTTATTACTTGTAATAATTTCAATTTGGTCCCCACTTCTTAATTTATGGCTAATAGGTACTAGCTTATGATTCACTTTGGCGCCTATACATTTAGAACCAATGGCCGTATGTATATAAAAAGCAAAGTCTAAGGCCGAGCTATTAATAGGAAGCATTTTTACATCTCCCTTTGGTGTGTACACATAAATTTCTTCTGCTAAAAAAGAGGTTTTAAAATCTTGTAAAAAATCAATGCCTTCTTCTTGCTGATTGCCTAGGGCTTCTCTAATTTGAATAAACCATTTATCGAATCGGTCTTCATTCTGAGAACCTTCTTTGTATTTAAAATGTGCTGCCAAACCTTTTTCGGCAATCTCATTCATTCTCTTCGTTCTAATCTGCACTTCTACCCATTTACCATGCGGTCCCATTACCGTGGTGTGCAAGGCTTCATAACCATTACTCTTTGGATTACTTAACCAGTCTCTCAACCTTTCTGGGGAAGGACTATATTCATCTGTGATCATGGAATATACTTTCCAACAATCTTCTTTTTCTTTATCTAAGTCAGCATTTAAAATAACGCGAATGGCAAATAAATCATACACTTCTTCAAAGCTTACTTCCTTCTTTTTTATTTTATTCCAAATAGAGTGAATGCTTTTAGGGCGTCCTTGAATTTCAAAGTCAAAACCGGCAGCCGTTAATTTTTCTTTTAAAGGGCGAATGAATTCATTGATATATTTTGTACGTTCTCTTTTTGTTTCAGCTAATTTTTTAGCAATCTCTTTATATATGGCGGGTTCCATATATTTCATGGACAAATCCTCTAGTTCGGTTTTCACATTGTATAATCCCATACGATGTGCAAGAGGTGCATATACCCAAATAGTTTCAGAGGCAATTTTTAATTGCTTCTCTTGTTTCATGGCATCTAGTGTGCGCATGTTATGCAGCCTGTCTGCTAGTTTAATTAATATAACCCTAGGATCGTCGGTGAGCGTTAGTAGAATTTTTTTGAAATTTTCTGCTTGCTGACTACTATTGGTATCCATCACCGTAGATATCTTCGTTAAGCCATCTACAATTTTAGCAATCTCATTTCCAAATTCACTTTTAATATCGTCAAGCGCAATATTGGTGTCTTCTACCGTGTCATGTAATAAAGCACAAATAGTACTTCTTACGCCCAGGCCTATTTCTTCGACACAAATCATGGCCACGGCAAGTGGGTGCAATACATAAGGCTCACCACTTTTTCTACGCATGGTTTTATGCGCATCTGCGGCCATCTCAAATGCAGTTCGAAGTAACTCCTTATCTCCTTTTTTTAATTTTTCTCTTAGTGCCCTTAATAATGCACGATAATGACGAACAATTTCTTTTTTTTCTTGTTCTTCATCTAAATTGTAATTTGTTACAATCTCAGCATTGGTATTGATATTCAAGGCTTCCATCTTCTTACGAAAATACGTAAAAGCGCTAGGATTTTTACAAAGAACAAACAGATAGTGTAACTTTGATCCGCTATGCCCAGCAAAGAACCCAAGAAAATATTTCAATTATCGCTTTTAAAACGCGTTTTTTCGTTTGTACAGCCCTACCGCTTTGTGTTTTTGGCATCTGTTTTTCTGTCCATCATTCTAGCTTTTACTACCCCTGTAAGGCCTTATTTAATTCAGGCCACAGTGAATGCGGCTATTGGCAAAACGGTGAACCTGCCTTTTTGGGTGAATTGGTTTTTACCTGGCAATGCTTTTGAATCGGTGATACATCTTATCTTATCTATTACTTTATTTCAGGTGGCCTTTATTATTTTTGAAACCATCATACGCTTTTTTTTCACTTTTGGTATGGCATGGCTAGGGCAGCAGGTTATTAGAGATTTACGCAATAAAGTATATGATAAAATTATGCATTGGGAAATGCGCCAGTTCGATAAAACACCCATTGGTACTTTAACCACACGCACCATTAATGATATAGAAAGCATCAATGATATTTTTTCTGATGGGCTTATTCCTATTCTTGCAGACTTACTTACTATTATAGTAACCCTCGCCACTATGTTTGTAATTGATTGGAGATTGACACTTATTTGTTTGATTCCTTTTCCTATTATGATGGTGGCTACTTATTATTTTAAAGAGAGCGTTAATAAAAGTTTTATACAAGTTAGAAATGCAGTGGCTGCTTTAAATGCCTTTGTGCAAGAACATATTTCTGGAATGCAAGTGGTGCAAACTTTTGCAGCAGAAGAAAAGGAAATGTCCAAGTTTACTAAAATTAATGAAGGACATAAAGCGGCAAATATCAAGGCTATTTTTGCTTATTCTGTTTTCTTTCCGGTGGTAGAAGTAGTGCTAGCCTTAAGTATTGGTTTAATTGTTTGGTGGGTGGCAGATAGATCTTTAGATGCGGGTTTATTAGTAGCGTTCATTTTATTTTTAAATCAAATTTTTAGACCCCTTCGAATGATTGCCGATAAATTCAATGTGCTACAAATGGGTATGGTGGCGGCCGAGCGCGTATTTAAAGTTTTAGACAATGAAGACGTTACTTTAAATGAAGGAACCTATGCGCCAGAAAAAATACAAGGTAAAATAGAATTTCAAAATGTTTGTTTTGCTTATAACGAACCAAATTTTGTTTTAAAGAATATAAATTTTACAGTGCAAGCAGGAGAGACTATTGCGCTCGTGGGACAAACAGGTTCTGGTAAAACTTCTATTATAAGTATACTCAATCGTTTGTATCCTTATCAATCAGGAAATATATTATTAGATGATCATGCTATTGAATCTTTTGCTCTGAATCGTTTACGTGCTTCTGTTGGTGTGGTCTTGCAAGATGTATTTTTATTTTCAGGCTCAGTTTATGATAATATTACACTGCGCAATACCAGTATTTCTAAAGAGCAGGTACATGAAGCGGCTAAGATGATTGGCATGCACGATTTTATTATGCAATTACCCGGCGCTTATGATTATCAAGTGATGGAAAGAGGGGCTACCTTAAGTTTAGGTCAAAGACAATTACTAAGTTTTATCAGGGCTTTATTATACAACCCTTCTATTTTAATTTTAGATGAAGCCACTTCTTCTATCGATACCGAAAGTGAACAGCTTATTGAAAAAGCCATTGAAACCTTAATCAAGGGCCGAACTTCTATTGTCATTGCCCACCGCCTTTCTACTATTCGCAAAGCCTCTAAAATCATTGTTTTAGACAAGGGAGAAATCATAGAAATGGGGACGCATAATGAGCTTTTAGCAGTAGGTGGTTTTTATGCAAAATTGAGTGAAATGCAGTTTGCTGCGCAGAAAAAAATGACAGGCGTATAAAACATTGATTTTCAAGTTTTTAGAATCAATTCAAATTTCCATTTTTGCATACTATTTCTCTTTAAATTTATTCAATTTCAGATGCATATTTCCTATCTTTGCAGCAAATTTTGAAATTCGTATGGTCCTTCAGCGCCTTAAACCCCTATTGATAGTCAGTTTCGTAAGTATTTTTTTATTAAATACTACGCCTTTATTTGCGAATGAAAAAGAAGCTGCTGCAAAAGAAGAAGGTAGCTTTAATGTAACCCAAACCATTTTGGAGCATATCAAGGATGACCATAGCTGGCATTTATGGGGTCATACCACTATTTCTTTACCTGTTATTTTATATACACCAGCAGGCTTTGAAGTTTTTTCTTCCGCTAAATTAATTGACGAACATCATGAGCCAGCAGTATACAAGGGAAATTTTAATTACAAATTAGTAGAAGGCAAGGC
>Ga0209191_1001870_pt1 | contig 13554 bp, 15 predicted proteins | sample S_130626_EF_Meta_FD_187320 | JGI IMG/M metagenome (GOLD analysis project Ga0209191, IMG submission 187320) | Freshwater microbial communities from Lake Simoncouche, Canada to study carbon cycling - S_130626_EF_MetaG (SPAdes) (version 2) | ecosystem: Environmental > Aquatic > Freshwater > Lake ... | reverse complement strand
AATATACCGAATTATTTACATAAAAAATTAAATTTAAAATGCGCATTATGCAGTTCTGTATAATACTACCTACTGTAAATATATTTTATAGTATAAACTACAAAATATATATATCTATGAACTTAAACCAAATTTATCTCTCATTATACTATTTTTACTTGGTCCTTGCTGTTTTTCACTTTGGCGTTTTACCTTATAAACACTATTTGAATTGGATTGTGTATTATTTGGTGTTCCATAAATACTCATTATAAAGTTATCGTTATCTTCAAATAATTCTGGTAATATACGCGTCATTGGTTTTTCAACAACTAATAATAAATGCTCTGTTTTCAATAATTTTCTATATTCTTGAATAGATAAATTTCCGTAAAACTTTTCTAATAGATAATGAGGATTTGGTGCAGGTTTTATGTTTTTCTTATATTCATATACCTTGCCGTATATTTGATTAAGTAAATGATATCGTTCAAATTTAGTAGAATCATCCAAGTTCTCTTTCATCAAATATGCTACAGCACATTCGGGTCTACAAAATGATCCATACCCATATATTTTATCATCGATTTCATGTTTTGGTATATAACACGGTGGATTATCATATTCATAAGTACACCAAAAACACGCGGATTTTTTATCTTGTAACGTATTCTTATATAAATTAATTTTAACTTGCTTTAATTTCATATTAATATCTTTCATATTAACTTCAGTATCATCAACATTTTCATTCTCAGACAAATTTGCTGTACATAATTGACATACATTGGATGTTGTAAGCTTGCTTAATTCAGAATATGCATACTTTGTGTTAATTGATTTGTTATTATTACTTTCTTCATATGTAGTAAATACTTTATTAACTTCATTGCTATTATATGTTTGTATTTCAGGTGGAACATCGGGGTTATAGTTAAATTCATTGTTCATTGTCTGATTTGTTTTATTATAAACATCCAATTCAGTTAAAGAACATTTTAAATGTAAAATTATATTTGCTACAGTATCTTCCTTATTATCAGATTCATTCGTTTTTAAAATTAGCTTACCTCCTTTCGGTTTTCTACCACGTTTCTTTACAATTTTATCTTGAACGTTTCCTTCATTTTCTATTGAAATTATTATATTATTGGTTTCATTAAGGGTTGCATCGGTTGTTTCCGTCGGTTGTTCGCGCTTTTTACGTCCACGTTTTTTCTTTTCGATTTCCATTTAATTATAACATGTTCTCCATTTTATATTATTTTCAAAAATAATATATGGATGGTGTTTGATTTGTCATATATTTACAAATTGGTTCCGCTTGGTAAATAGTGGTTATATAATTGATGTATAGTTAAGTTTTTGACACCATATAAAAGATAGAAAAAGAAGGGGTCTATTATTAATAGTTTTTTTTTGAAATTGGACATACTTTTTTATGTCCATTTTTTTTTTATGAAAATACTTTTCCAAGGACTTTTTTCAAATTTTCGTGATTTTCGATTTCTTAGCATAATGCAGCAAATACCGTTTTTTTAATTTTAACACGGCTGCATACTTTTTTTTTGAAAAATTTGGTGCAACTTTTTGGGCCCAGCGAACATCTGAAGCACCTTTGTAATTCGTCCGCTTTTTTATTTTATTATTGAAAATGCATTGGGCTTTGCATACTATTTCAAATTGGCTGCATAAAAATGGCTGCATAGCCCTTTTTGACATCTGAAGGCTTCAGACATCAAAAAGGACCAAAATGCAACTTTTTTTACGATTTTTTATATTAGCAAATATGCAGCAATTTTTTTCATTTGATAGTCAAAAAAATTAAAAAATTAATGTGCAACTTTTCGGCCCTTAAAAATGTCTGAATAATTTAGAAAAACTTCAGATGTCAAAAAGGACCAAAAAGTTGCAACTTGAGCCATCGCCAATTTTTTTTTGTGATCCATGCAAATACAATTGTGATAAAAAGTTTACATTTTGTAAGCATTTACAGACTGCGAAACATTTGAAAAATGTTAACTTACAAACAACAGAAGAAATTGTTGTTAATAGTGTTAATAATTTTAACACGATCGATGCTGAGATATATGATTGTAGTCATTGCAATTTTACATGCAATAAGAAATCGCATTACGATAGACATTTAGATACAAAGAAGCATTTATTCAATATAGGATATATAAAAACAACTGCATGTAAGGACTTATTGTATGAATGCATTAAATGCAAAAAGAATTATTCGAACTACAAATCATTTTATAGTCATAAAATAAAATGTAAAAACGAAACAACATTCGATGAACCAATAAAACCAGATAATAAAAGTCAAGATAATAAAAGTCAAGATAATAAAAGTCAAGATAATAAAAGTCAAGATAATAAACGTGAAGATAATAAAAGTCAAGATACTAAAAGTGAAGATACAAATTCATCGAATTATATTGAAATCATTAATAAATTATTGGTAGATAATCAAGAGTTGAGAACTTTTGTAGTAGGACAAAGTCAAGAGATGATGAAAATTATGTCTGAACAGAATTCAAAGTTGATAGAAATGTCAAAATCCAATATTACTAATAATAATACGATCAATGCTAATATAAATAATCACAAATTTAATATAAATGTGTTCTTGAATGATCATTGTAAAGATGCTATGAATTTCCCGGATTTCATAGAAAGTATCGATATAACACATGCTGATTTGGAGAACAATGCGCAATTAGGTTTTGTAAATGGCATTTCAAAGATTATATTAGACAATTTAAAGCAATTGAGTATATACGAAAGACCAATACATTGTACTGATATTAAACGCGAAACAATGTATATAAAATATGACGATAGATGGAATAAGGAAGATAATTTAGATAAACTAAACAGTGCTATTCGAGATGTATCATATAAAAGTATTTCGACATTAAACCAGTGGAAAGAAGCAAACCCCGAATACCAAGATATTAATTCTGAATTTTCGAATAAATGTATGATTATTTCACAAAATACATTAGCTGGATATAATAGAGACTCGTATTACCCAAAGGTAATTAAATTAATTTCAAAGGAAGTCGCTCTTGGTAAAAATATTACACCAACTAATGAATAATATATTTACATATGTAATGAAATATATTATTTTTCTCTATTGCATAATAAATTTATGCACAAACCACTGCTTATTTATATAAGTATTATCAATTACATATTCTTTTAAATTATCCACTATATATTTATAAAAATATGATTTATGTACTATAAACGGACGGTTTGATGTATTATTATTTATAACAACATCATCAAATGTAAATTCATTGGTTATATTAGAATTTGGAGAACTGCAACTAATGTGATAATGGTATTTACAATAATAGATATAAGCATCGTATATAGAAATATTTATATTGCAATTTTGTTTATCATTATGCAGTTCTTTTAATGCAAGTTTAATGTCTGACTTTTTATCTAATAAAATACACCTTGTACATTGTATGTATTTTTCAGATTCAATTACTATATCTGGATAATAATAACTGATTATATCAACCATTTTGTCGTCATTAATTCCAAATATTTTTTCGTGTTGGTTATTTCGCCATTTGTTAAATAAATATTTAATCTCTTCTATTTCTAATCCCTGTTCATTTTCATCATATACCATTGTATTATCCCAAAATGTTAAGAAACGCTGAATTTCGGGTAAAAATTTACTAAAAATATTTGAAAATGAATCTGTATCCACTACATATCTATCTTTCATTTTTTCAATGAGAATATTTTTTAGAGGATTTTGGAAAACAACAGTCGGTAGTTTTTTTGCATTTAAAAAATGTTTCCATAAATACTGTAAATTTTTCCAAGATACTTGAGAACTTTTTTCACCATTAGTTATATCAACGTTCTCAAATGTAATATATTCATTGATAAAAATTGTAATCAAATTTTCTATATTCAGATTTTTTAAATAAAATACGTAGGATTGTAGCGCAGTATCTTGACATGAATACATATATTCATCCGAATTGTCATAACGCATAGAATAATGACATGCTACACATAACATATCTAACCCAATTTCTTTTATAATGTTATCGAAAATGGATACGTGTTTGATACTCTCATGGAAATTCAATAAACGGCTATTATAATATTCGTGTCCATGATATTTAAATTTAAAAGTATGTAAATTAATACCTAGATATTCGATACATATCGAATTTATTTTTTTTATAAAATTTTTAGTGTAAGGTTGTAAAAAATGATTCAAGCCTGTGTTCTTTTTAAATATATTGTCCCCCAAAACTGTAAGAAAATACTTTGCTTCAGTTTTACTAGAAAAAAATGCAGGATATAATGACATAATTACACGTTGAATCGTTTCAGATTCTGGAACGGATTTAATTAACAAGTTCTCTTTTATGCGTTTCATTATAGATATTTTGGTTTTGTATTTCCATGAAATCAAATTTCGATCTTTTGTAATTGTGCTTAAAATATTATGTAATATTTCATCTTCACTGTATACCTTGTAGTTGATTCCATCATAATAGAAAAATTTGTCAGTAGATGGCACATAAAAGTATTTATTATTTGCTAAGAATGTTTCAATAAATGAATCTTGTTCTGTTGTTAATTCTTCTGCGCGAGTAATTCTTAATTGTCTGTTAACGAATGTATTTTGGAGAACATTTGGCAATTGATTGCAAATATAATTGTGGGTTTTCATAGCCATATACGGATCGTCTGCGTATCTTGCATATAGTTCTCGTACAATAAATATAGCATATGATGCATCAATTGCTGTATTATTTTTCTTATTTTCTTCTTGTATAGTTTCATTATTGATCGAATTTTCTACAAAATTTGGAGAACATCCTAATAAAGGTGAATCTATACTACTCATTCCAATTATTTGTAAAAAATAATATAAAAGATTTTATATCATTTTTCGATCATATTGTAAATTATAGTGTAATTACGCTTTTTATAGTAGATGATTTGTAATATTCATCATTAGCATCAACCATAGAGGATTTCATATATTTCACAATTGCAATATTTGAATTCATCATTTCTGTTTTATCCAATACAGCAAACCATTGATACTTAGTTCGTTTCAATACTTCATCGGCTGGAATGTAAATACCATAACAATTTTTATCTAAGTCCAAATACTGTTCTTCCATTAAATTTTCTAAAAGTATTTGTTTGCGTTTGGTATTCTTGATGCCAATATTTTCTCCACCAATTAAATTCATTTTTTGATCACGAATTGCTTTAATACACCACTGACTTGTATCTCCCAAAAATTCGTTTTGGCTTGTAAAATGTGGACTTTGATTTCGTTGTTTTAAATATTTAATTAATTCTAAAACGGTAGCATCGTTTTTGTTGGAACCCATAAAATAAACATTTGGCATAAATAACAAACGCTGCTTTTGTTCTACTAAATTACTCGTACGATTAATTGATTCTGATACAAATGGGTGTCCGCCAAATAATCCGTCATTGTATAATTCGCGTAAATTCTTTAAACATAAGAATGAATCAGGAACCACCATACCACCATAATAGTATATTAACTGCAATAATCCTAATTCGCGAAAATGAGTTTTCATTGGTTCAGCTAATGTAGATACATCTATATCCCAACTTGGGATAAGTTTACTAAATGTTTCATCATCGATTAAACAAACGTGGAAATCATCTCCACAATGATCAATAATAGATTGTATCGTTATATGAAGATATGGTTGATTTAAATTTGTAGTATTTCGCGAATGGAAATCTTTCCATTTACGTGCATTAATTTCATATTTAGAATGTATCCAAATCTTAGGTTTATTAAATCCATATAGTGGTGAATCATTTAATAAATATTTTTTAATCAATTCATATTCATCATTTCCATTATCACTGATAAAATTTTGTTTAAATTTGTTTCCAACATAACTTGCAACAAGAACTAAACTAAATGCAAAAACATAATGATATAGATTTTTACTATTAAACATCGTATAATATATAATATACTATACATTTGTATTTTTATTTATTGAATTATCTAAAAATAAATATGATATTCAATGTCATACTTTGATTCTGTGTATTTAGTTTTAGAATTAAACATAATGCAATTATTTTTACATATTTGTCTTATAATTGTGGTGAAAGTATTATATGTAAGTTTGCGCGTAATGTAAAATTGCTTGGAACTATGATAATAATCTATTATTGTATTTAAAAATGGTTCGTTTAAATTATGAAATAGCATAATTTTGTAAGCATTTATATCGAATACAAAATATTTTTCCTTTTTTAAGCATATTTTTTCAAGTAATTCAAATAAAATATTATTTGGCAACAATGTACAAAATAATTGATTGTTCATTATCTATTTTACAATCGAGTATTTATATTATATATTATATATTATAAAGACATGAAAACAGTCGTAGAAAATTGTTGTAAATATTCAATCAAAAATAAAAAACACAAGAAATGTATACGTAAGAGTGATAAAAAAATATTCAAACTACCTAGACGATTCACTCGAAAAAATTGTATTACAAAACCTATACGCGGGTATAGTATGCGTTCTTCGTGTTCTCCTTACAAAGATTGTACTATAAAATTATAATTTATAAACTACAATATCATGTATTTCGTTTGTAAATAATGCTAATTCGATTACATCTTCGTGTATGTTATGAAAAATAGTAATATATTTACAAATAATTGGTATGATTTTGTATTTTTGCGTTTCGTTCAATAATAGAGTACTTTTTATAAATATAAAAAAATAATCTAATATATCAATTACCGAATAACCAAAATCATAAATATCATATAAAATTTGTATAGGTTTATTAAGTGAATCGCTTGATCCAAATGCAAATATGTATTCTTGAAATTGTTGAAATGAAATATTGGAACACATTTTCTTAAATGTATCCAACGATATATTTTTTTCTATAATGTATATTTTTTCAAGATTGTTAATTACATTTCTTATTGAGTTTTCAGAAATATGCAGTATGTAATCTTTTATACTATCATCAACGTTAATTCTCTCATTTGTAATAATATTATTCATTATATTTGTTATTGTTTTATTTGATAATGAATTTATTTTCAATATATGTGTGCGAGATTGAATGCTTTCAATTATTTTTTGTATATTCGAGCAAGCCGAAATAAAATTAACATTATGATTGTACTTGTCAATATAATTTCGAAATATTTGCTGACATTGTTCGTTAATTGTATCTATATCATCAATAATAATCATTTTTTTCCTTCCATATATAGATGAATGCGATTGACAGAAAGTTTTCATTTCATTTCTATAAAAATTAATACCTTGTTCTTTGAGGTTATTAATAAACATAATATTTGTTTCAGGTAATGTATCATTTTTTTTTAATCCGTAATATTCACGTATTAGAGAATATAAAAATGAAGTTTTTCCACTACTTGGACCACCGATTAGTAATAAATTTAAATCATCGATATTAATTAATACCTTTAAAATTGTAGAAAATTCTTCATTCATATGGAAATCTTCAATATAATATGGTTTGTATTTATTAATTATAGTATCCATTTGATTATGATTATAATAATAAAATATAACGTTTATTTAGTTTTTCCAATAAAAATATATAAAAGTTATATTTTATTATATCTAAACAATGCCAAGGAATTTTTATGAAGTTTTAGGTGTATCGAAAGATGCGACTGATGAAGATATTAAGAAAGCATACCGTAAGTTATCATTACAGTATCATCCTGATAGAAACAGTAATCCAGATGCTCTTGACAAGTTTAAAGAAATTAATGAAGCAAATGAACATTTAAGTGATCGTAATAAAAGACAACAATATGATTTTGAACAAAGTGGCGGATTTCCGGGTGGTGGATTTCCAGGTGGCGGATTTCCAGGTGGTGGATTTCCAGGTGGTGGATTTCCAGGTGGTGGATTTCCAGGCGGTGAATTTCATGATATAAATCAACTATTTAGTTCTTTATTTGGAGGTGGAGGTGGATTTCCCGGAATGGATGATAATATGGGAATGCCTGGTATACGTATATTTCATCAAGGCGGAGGTGGTAATCCAATGGCTTCACAATTTTTTCAACAATTGAATAAACCGCCACCTATTATTAAAAATATCCAAATTACATTAGAACAAATATATTTTGGCGGTTCAGTCCCTATTGAGATTGAAAAATGGAATGTAATTAATAATGTAAGAGAAGATGAGAAACAAGTAATTCATATAACTATACCAGCAGGAATCGATGATAATGAAGTCATTGTTTTAAGAGAATGTGGAAATAGTATAAATGGTACACTCAAAGGTGATATTAAAATTTGCATTAAAACTGTAAATGATACTGAATTCAAAAGAAACGGTTTGGATTTATCTATTATAAAAAATATAACACTAAAAGATGCATTGTGTGGATTTAAATTCGATATACAGCACATTAATAGAAAAACATTTTCATTTAATAATTCAACCGATCCAATTGTAGTTAAACCTGGATTTAAGAAAACAATACCAGGACTAGGTATGAAGCGAGAAAACGCTACAGGTAATTTAATTATAGATTTTAATATTATTTTCCCAGAAAAATTAACTGAAGACCAACGAAATTCAATTGAAAATTTGTTATAATGCAAGTTTTCTTGGTTATTACATGTATATCCAGTTATACATGTAATGTTATTATGATGAAATACGCTTTGTCGGAATAGATACATCAACTAAATAAATCGAGTTTTCAGTTAAAATGATATATTCTTTGCCTACCTTATAAATTTTTGAAATAGGACTTGTATATTCTTCCTCACTTTTAACTAATAATTTTTCATTGTCCTCTTTAACTCCAATTAGAACAGTTTTATCTAAAGAATTTGTCCAGTAGTCCATTAAAATTGGTTTATCTTCAACAATTGCTAACTTAGTCGCATGTAAAATGGTATTAACCTCAGGTAATCTATACCCGTTATGTGTAGTATTTGAATCAGGTGCACTCATTTTTCTATATTTATAATTAATTATAGAAAATAATTCTTTTTAATCTTTATATTAATTAACTTATATATAATAAAAATGAAAAAGGATATTATTTATAAATATTTGAATATTTGTATAAATTATTTCGATTTCATGGAAAAATCGTCATTTTTAACATCATTATATAACTGCAATTTTTTATTATTAATTGGATTTCGTGCAATAAATCATGTGTTTTTATTTAATTCTAACTATATAGATTCTGCTGTAGAAAATACTGAAAAAGCGTATATCTATTATTTAGAATATTTGGAACAATTGGATAAAACAAATATGATGAATGAATTGAATCATATGGATGCTATATTATTTTTATATAATAAAACTATACCAAATTATACAGATGATATTTCAGAAACAGTAAATAAAATAAATACATTTGATTCTGATATCAATGACGAAATTATGCCAATTTTTCATTTTATAAATTCTTTTTTATTTTGGGAAAATCAAAATATTAAAAGATGTGAAATTATGAAAGAATTTATACTTGATTATGTTAAGTTATTTTTATTATTACCCAACAATGAAATGTTAAATTTATATTTTGAATTAGCACAAAAAAACATTTTATTATCGAATAAAGATAATTATATTCATTTTCTAAAGGAATCACACAAACAAATTCGAAAAAAAATAAATAAGAATAAAAACTATTGTATTGAATGGGAAAAAAAATATATACAAAAAATATCAGATATGGATATTCAATGTAATACCATAAAAGATCTTATACACAATTTACTAGATTGATTTGCAATTTTCATTATAATATTCATTTGTCATAAATATAGTTTTTTTACGCAATTTCACATTTTTGTTTTTTATTACCTGCACCTCACTTTCAACATGAATATTAATGTACTCTGCTTCTAGTATATTTTTTATAAAATTATAAATAAAACGTAATATTTTTTCAGAACAATTTCCAACAATTAAACAACTACCTGTTCTAAAAATCATAAATGATACTTCCGTGTATTTTTTATTTTCGATTAATTCGCTCATTTTCATATTACGGTCTTCTATTATTATTTTACCGTTCTGTTTCACCTCGTCAAACCCAATATCATTGTTAAAATAAAATTTACATTTTACTCCGGGATAACTACATGGTTCATATGCAGTTTCAATACCATATTTTTCACTTCTTAAAATTGCATATAAGTTATCACGATTAATGAAAAACCCACAATTGAAATTGGAATTTATAAGCACATTATCATTGTCTTCGTTGTCTATGAATTCGATTTGTTTAGGTAAATATGCTTGAAGAACATCTAAAATCATTAATTTAACTGTATCCAATAATCCGGCATTTAGAATACCAGGTATCTCTAATTTTCCAGTGTTGAAAACTTTAACATGGATTTCTTTAAACATACCTTGACATTCAAATCGTAATATCATAGCAAAACAATTATAAAACGCATTTTTAATTTTACCACGTGAATTTATAATATCCTTCTTCGATAATCCAATTGTAATTTTACGTTCGTCTTTAAACTTTATACGCCGTGCTTCTGGGTTATTTATTTGTTTTATTATATTTTCAGTATAGTACGGTATTGTTTGTAAACGCTCTTGTATTTCTTTATATTCTTCAGGTGTTTTAGAAACAATTTTCATTTGTTTTTTTATAACCCCAGAGATTGGTTTCCAATATTCTATTATTGGAATATTCCAAAAAACTTCATTTATATCAATCTCTTGATTTAAAAATAATACCTTAGTTTTGGTTGAGATATACAACTCGTCGCATTTAGGAACAATGGTATTATCTACACTCATTGGTTTATTAATTAGTTTTAATTTTACAGGTTGAGAGTTTACATTTAATAATCCACCAACACAAGAAGATGTATTTTGATTGGATAAATACTGCATCCATTCATCGTCAATTGTGAATGACATTTATTTGTTATAATACATATAAAGAGAATATAAAGTCTTTATATTATTTCAATTTTTATAATAATAATAATAATAATAATAATAATAATTTAATTTTATTATCATAATATCAACGATCGATGCATAGAATAATTTATTTGTAATAAATTATTCTATATATAATATTTATATTAAAATGGAGCGTACACAATCTATATCACTACCGTCATATAAGATAGAGAATAATTCAAAAAAATTAAAACAAAATACGAATTCTATTAAAATTGTGAAATGTGATATCAATAATAAATTTGATCCAGAATTTATTTCAGGAACACCGCCAACCCATTTTATCGAATTATTGAAAAAAAGAATCGATGTTTATTCTTCAATTCGAACCTAATTACAATATCATATCTTTGTAGTATAATATTCGTGTAATTGATAACAGAAATACTTCAAACATTGTTCTATTTTAACATCTGTATTATGTATTAAATTTTTCATTATATTTAATATATCTTTGTGTATTATTTTTTGTTTATTGCGTATAATATAATTAAAATAATTGTGAATAATTGTTTTTTTATCAATGTTATATTCACGACTTAATTCATGTATATATAATATAATATCATTCGGATTCGACTTCGTATTCATAAGCATTTTATGTATACTTTCAAAATTATGATTGTTAATAATTTTTATATTTGATTCGTTTAATTTGAGACTTTGATTCAATTGAATAAAATTAACCATGCTTCGAATGTCTGAATGATACATATTTTGAATTGTATCAATTGAATCGTCATTTAAATTTAATTCTTCATTGATTGAAATATTCTTTATAAAATTATGAATATCCGCTTTCGGTAATTGATTAAAACGAATACAAATAAACTCGTCTTGTAATGATTCTTCTATTTTACTTATATAATTACATATTAAACAAAATTTAATATTATTATAACATGTTTGTAGTAAATATTTTAAAGCTTGTTGCGCATTTTTCGTCATATAATCAACTTCGTCCAATATTACAAATTTTAAACCCGTATCAAATAAATTTTTGGTTTTAACAAATGTTTGGATTTGGTTTCTTATAATATCAATTCCTCTTTCATCTGATGCATTTAAATGTATTACAAGGTTTTTATTTATCTTGTAATGTTTTGCTTGAAATTCATTGATTAAATTGATTATCGTAGTTGTTTTACCAGTCCCGGGTGGTCCATAAAAAAGAAGGTTGGGAAAATAATTTTTTTCTAGTATATTTTTGAATAATTCGCGATTTAATGGGTCAAGAACAATAGTATCGAATTGAGTTGGTCTATATTTTTCAACCCAGGGAATCGTATTTAATTTTTCCATTTATCATAATGTAATTTTTATGTTTATTTTATTTTTATATAATTGTTATTATTTGTCATTCACATCAAATATTTTTGCCCATTTTACTGGAAAACAAGGAAAACAATATGTAGGTTGATCTATTTTATCTTTACTTTTAGGGGTTGAATCAACTGTTAAAAATGCAAAGCTGGCATCACTCTCAGTATCATTATCTATTTTATATTTTTTCGATCTCTTATAAAATATTTTATTCATATTTTTATCGTGTTTTGTTTCAGATATATCGACTTTATGCATATAGTAATTTATCATTTCAGCGTCTGTTAATATTTTGTTATTGTTTTCCATTATGTTATGTTATTATACATACAGTAAATATAATAAAAATTGAAATCAATTTTATGTTAAATATGAATAAATAAATTCTAATTAAAAGTTAAATTATTAATACGCTACAAATGGAGAACGGCTTTTTAGAAATAGTTTTAGGACCAATGTTTTCTGGAAAAACTAGTGCATTAATTAAAAAATATCACGAATTGCAAAGCCAATCTCAAAACGTAGTAGCGGTAAATTATATTGCCGATAAAAGATATCATGAATCGCTGTTGTCTTCTCACGATAAAGCTATGATACCATGTATAATGGTTGAAGATATTCATGATTCATGGTATAATACAAGTAATATTAATTATTCGGCATTACATGACTGTGAATATATATTGATAAATGAAGCGCAATTCTTCAATAAATTATATGAAGTCGTAATTAGTATGATAGAGTCTAATAAAAAAGTATATTTGTATGGCTTGGATGGCGATTTTAACAGAAATAAATTCGGACAAATGTTAGATTTAATTCCATTATGCGATAATGTTCAAAAATTACACGCAAAATGCAATAAATGTAGTTTAGACGCGATATTTTCACATAGAATTAGTAATGAATCGTCTCAGGTAGTAATTGGTTCTGATAATTATATTCCGTTGTGTAGAAATTGTTATGTTAATAAAAAGAAATAATTTCAAATAAATTGGTATTTGTAATATAGAGTATATTTTTTTATAGTATAATAATATATAATTTATTACACTATGAGTGATATTTTAGATAATACCGATCCACTTGCAGACCCAGTATCAGACCCAGTCGAAGAATCAGTTGCAGACCCATTTGCAGATCCATCTGTTCATATAGTCGCTGATCCATTTACCTATATGACTGCAGAGCCAGTACCAGAGCA
>Ga0209191_1001869_pt1 | contig 13556 bp, 16 predicted proteins | sample S_130626_EF_Meta_FD_187320 | JGI IMG/M metagenome (GOLD analysis project Ga0209191, IMG submission 187320) | Freshwater microbial communities from Lake Simoncouche, Canada to study carbon cycling - S_130626_EF_MetaG (SPAdes) (version 2) | ecosystem: Environmental > Aquatic > Freshwater > Lake ... | reverse complement strand
ACCATACTTGGCGTACTCCAGACCAAACAAAGCGTTCAGACCGGGGAGAAGTTCTTTAAGTAGTTGTGCGCGTGAAATAGCCATGATTCAGCTCCTTAAACGGCTGTGCCAGTGTAGTAGGAATGAGTGCCAAAGTTAAGTTTGACAAGCATTTCTGGATACTGGGTGAAAAGAATAGTGGAACCGCCGGGAATGGCTGTAACACTGCCGGGAACCGCAATCGTTGAGTTAATGGTCACTGACGTAGCGCCCGCAGCCGCAGCCACAGACACATACGAGCCAGATTGAACATACTGACCATTAGCAGCAATGTAGCCAACTTCTGTACCGACCACCAACGCGCTTGGCAAGCCAGAGCCAGTCAATGTAATGGTAGTAGAAGAAGACGAGCCGGTTGCGCTAGTTTGAATGGCAGTTTCCTCAACCAAACCAACTGCACGTAGAGCAAGATCAACACCTGTGCTTGATGCGTTATACAGAGCGGCAACAGCAGAATTACCTGTGTTGACGTTACCTGCATTTTGAATCAAACCAAAGTTTTGACCTAACAGAGCAGTAGCAGCAGAGGCAATGACCGTTGAAGAGGAACACATGACCACTTTAAATACTGTGTCAGGATCATCACAGACGATAGCTCTGCCAGTAGCAGCAGTGCCAGAGGGCCAGTACTGAGCAAATTGCAATTGTTTGGTCGTAGGGTTTGTGTAAGAACAACCCAAAAACACACCAACCAAACCAGTGCCGGTAGAGTCAGTAGTGTCAGTGTTCTTAATAATAGAACCACGAACAATATTTACCAAGTCACCGTAAAAGATGTTTGATGCGTAACCATACTGGATCGAGTAATCACGGGTAGAACCCGCAAATACCTGACCACCGATCAGATTGATCGGCTTTAGGCCGTAGGGGGCCGAGACGACGGGATAAGCCATTTAAGACTCCTTAAAAATTTAAGTACCTTTGCCAAAGCTGGACGAGGACTTACGCTCTTGGAAGAGCGGCATCCGCGCATCGCTTTGACGCATGAAACTATTGTCTACAGCATCTGTCTGAGATTGAGTGACTTTGGCAAAATGGGCATTTCGCTGGTCTACAAAATCAGTAGGTGTCTTGCAAAGCAATAATCCACCAACCTCAATGTTGTCTTTAAAACGACTATTGGGATCGGCTAACAGTCTAAATTTCGGTTGCTCTTCAATGGCAACGGGTTCCCAACCTTCTCGGAGTTTGGCCGATAAGTTACGTGGGTCAGCATTGTTCATCGTAGAAACACGAATCCAGCGATAGTTGTATCCGGGCTGTTTGTCTGGCTCGGGCAACAGTTCAGGTTGCGCCCACTGCTTGGGACGTTCCTGTACCGCACGGGTTGTCAACTCGCGTGTGAGTTTGTTGTCTTTAATATCAGCCATTACGGGCCTCCAATTCAAGTTGTGCCTTCACATATTGCTCTGGCGTTAAACCCAGTTTTCGGGCTAGGTTTACTTGGCTTTGCTTTAGCTTAACCTTATGAGGGGCCGTGCTACGAACTGCCGGGGCGACTACAGTACCGGGTCTTGTCCGGGTCTGCTGTCTATTGTCTTCTTGGTCTTCAAATTTCTCTGAAAACCGTTTGCGCATTGTATTGTCCAATTCGCGGTAATACTCATCAGAACCAACCTCTACACCATTGTCTCTCAGGTCTTCGTGTAAACCTAAAGCAAAGGCCGTCATACTCCGATCCTGTCCAAACCAGCTATTGCGCTTTTGCCACGCTACTGCTTTATTGTCCGGTTCAGGTATGCTCGGTGCAGGTTGATACTGCACTTGTTGCTGTTGTACTTGAAATTCCTCTTCTTGTAAAGAGGGCATGCGAAAGTTTTTTACCTGTATAGATTTCAGGTTGGCCATCTGCAACGCTTGGTTGGCCTCCATCATCTTGTCAGAGTCACCTGCCTCATACGCTTCTTTATAGGCACGTTGAGCAATCTTCAACTCCATATCAGCATTACTCTGAATGGTAGAGACGTACTCTTTCTCACCGTTGGTAAGAATACCTTTGATGCGCTTATTCTCTTCTAACAGGCGTTGTGCCAAAGTGACAGCTTCTTGCTGTTCACGCAGGGCAGACTCTTTCTCACGGCGCTCGTCGTGCCAAACCTTGCGCATTTGCTTGAGTTTGGTCTTCACGTTGTCGTCGTACTGGTCTAGCTCATCCTTCTCTAGTTCTTCAACCAGAGGTTTGGGCAAGGGCTGACGGCCACGGTCTTCAGCCGGGGCGTCGTCTTCAATTTCAATCTCAATCTCAGGCTCTGCGTTTTGTGAGGGTTTACCCTTACTTTCAACTTCGTCTGGAAACTTGAATTCTGTGTCGTCGTCTAAAGGCATTTTGTGCTCCTTTTATTTACGTTTAATACCACGGGGATCGTCTACGACGGCCTCGACAGTATCGTCATTGATGATGCGGAACTCACGGCCATGTATGACCAAGCGAGAACCTGAATGTGGACGCACGAGGACAAAATCCCCGGGTTTGCACCACGGCCCAGTAGGGAACTTAGATGGGTCTTGATAGCAGTCTGGCCCCATATCGACAACAAATAAGACCGTTGTGAGGGTCTCCTCGTTGCGCATGGTTTCATCAGCTTTGATCAAACCTACTTCACTGTCCTCAAACTCTTTCTCTGCCTCTGGTATTGCGCAAAGGATTCGGTAGCCAGATGGCCTTGGTAATTGCTTACCCTTTTCCTCCATTGATGATTCCCAGTTATAGGTTCCCACGACTTGTGGGTTATTGGCGTCTGTAGCCAATAGGATGGAACTAGTCATCCGAAGTCTCCAATCGTTGTTTCAGGTCTAGGGTGTATCCCCGCATGATGAGCAGACCACGAATCTCACCACACAGTTTCTTGTAATCCTCAAAGGACTCGGCCTTGCCCTCGGCCAGAAAGTCCTTGAGTTGATCAATCTTCTCATCCGCTTGTTGGATGAGAACTTCAAATCCGTTCATTTATTCACCTTTCGTTGGTTTGTTTTGTTGCCTCATTTGAATGCGCTCCTGCATTGCCCGCAGTTGCTCTTCATGACTCTTGTTAGAGAGTTGCTTGAGGACATCTACACCTTTGTCCATCATGTGGCGTTGCTTATCGCTCTCCATCTGAACAGCAGTCTTCATCGCGTCCAACTTGATGCGCTTGTCATCAGTGGACTGCTGTGTCTGGATGCGATCACGCTCGACCTGCAACTGCGCTGCTTTGATAGCGTTGTCGGCTTGGTCTTTAGCGGCCTTGCGCTGGTTCTCTTGCGCCTTGAGTTGTAACTCTTGCATCTGCATTTGCACGATGGGGTCTTGCGCTTGTTGTTGCGCTTGAGCCTGCTGTGCTTCCTGCTGATTCTTCTGGAGCAACTGCTGCGCGGCCTGTGCCAACATCGGAGACAGCCGTGCTTCCACTTCTGGAGACATCTGAACTTCTTCACCAGACTCATCTGTTTGAGGTGGCAACTGCATACCCAATGTCTCTTCAATCTGCTTGCGATACTCAAACCCTAAGTGCTCGTTGATGTGCGCCATCATGGCTGACTGCATGGCTTGCGCCATCGGGTTCTGTTGTAAGAGTGCCTGAATCTTGGGGTCTTGCATCGCGGCCATGTGCACAACAATGTGAGCCTTATGGTCTTGAGACAGGAACGCTTTGACCGGCTTACCCTTGAGCACATTCTGGTTCTCTGACACGGGGTCGGTGGGCTTCTGGTCGTCGTCCATCGGCACAAGTTTTTGCGCATCCTTAATACCCAACACCTCAAGCATCTGACGGTGCAAGAGTGGCAAGTTGTATAACTGCGGTGCGCCCTGTGCAAGCTGTAACACAGCTTGATACTGCACGATCTTCTGCGCCATGGTTGACGCATTCGGGTCTGACACGGGGATCACGTCCACGTCATCATAGTCAGACTTCTTCGCCTTGCGACTGCCTTCAGTAGGCTGGTAGTCGTAGTCTTCTGGGGTGTACTCAGCAATGATGTGCTTTAAGAGTCCCAACTCTTGCTTCATTGAGTAGTGAACACGTGCCTGAATGGCAGACATGTTCTTGAGCGTACGCTCCAAAATTGCCAAGGTAGTACCTACAGGCGCTTGCGCACTCATATCACTCAGCGTCAAGTCTGCTGTATTGGCGAAGCGTCTACCTTCTTCAACAATCTGACCAAGCAAAGCCATCAATGTCTGGCTAGGCTCTTTGTACGGCAGGGGCAGTAAGTTATCTTTCAGTGTGCCGCTTGCTACGTCTGCATCACGCCACTCACCGGGAGCGATTGGTGTGTCATCTCCCTTGACTCGCATGCCACGAGTTTTAAAACCACCGGGCAAGTTACTAAGAGTGCCAGCATCGACAAGCTGACGAATGAGAGAAGTACCCGACTTGGCAAACGCGCCAATAAGGTGAATAAGTCCGAAGCAGTAGAAACCAAATCCGGGAACGTATCCATAATGGACGAAGTGTTGTCGCTTGGCGTAGGTCTCATCATCTGGCTCCCAGTTACGACGAATGGCCAGCACGTTGCTGGTTCCCTTTTCAATAGTGACTACATACGGCAGTGCAATGCCAGTCTTCTCACCCTTCTTGTCTTTGTGCTCATAACCTTCCAAATCAAGGTCTACGTTCATCTCCAACAGTTTGAAGCGATCATCGGCAGTGGCTCTAAAGCCCATCTTCTCTGCAATCTTCTTCTCAACTTCATCCAACACGTTGTCAGGTGTGCCCAGATCAACATCACAGTAGAACCCAGCCACTTGAAGTTTACGCAACTCATTTTCAGTCTTACGCATCACATGAGTGATACGTGGAGAAGACTCTAAGTTACTCGCGCCGTAAGGCACAACGATGTCTTCAGCAGGAACAAAGAAAGACACTTGGCGATCAAGTGAGGGATCAAAATACACCTTCTTGAACGCATTGCCAGACAGGCCCAAGCCCCACAACATGCGCTCATGCTCTGGCCTGTATTCCTTCATCACATCAGTGAGTTGGTAATTCATGTCGTCTGCCACACGCTGTGCAGACTCTTTCTTAGCAGGTGTCTCTTTGCCAATGATCTGGGTCTTGACTGGCCCAGCGGCAGGAAACGTTGCCATCATTGTTTCTGACTGGAACTTCACCAGAGCTTCAGACAACATGGGGTGGAACACACCACACGCGCCTTCCCATGGCTCTGTGCGTTCTTCAATCTTCATGCCCAGAAGTTCTAGGCCATCAACGTAAGTCTGCATCCAGTCTTTGCGACTGGCCACATCCTCGTCATAGTCACTGATCAAATCTTCAGCAATACTTTGTAAGACCTCTTCACCAATGTACTCAGCCAAGTTGGCATTGAAGTCATCTTCTGATTCTGCATCAGGCGTGATCTCAATCTCCATGCCATCTATGCCGATGGTCACAGCTTCAGGGTCTTCAATCTCAATCTCAATTTGAGGAGATGCTTGATCCATCGCGGCCAGTTCTTCCAAGCCTTGCGGCGCTGCATATAGTGACTTCTCAATAGCCATGTTTCATCCTTAGTAGTACGGTTCTTTCCTGCGGAAAGACTTTGGTTCATCTTCCTCATCAGACGCCAATTGAATAAAGCCACCGCGCCTGTAACGCAGTAATGCCTGAGTCATTGAGTCCACCAAGTCGTCATGCTCCCCTGATGGGAAAGACGCGACCTCTTCAACAAGCTCTTCTGCCCAGTGTGTATTAGGCACCCAAACGTGTCCGGATGCAAACATATCAGCTACTGCATTCAGCCGCGCAATTTTATCGTTACCTTTGCTTGGTGTGAACTCCTGCACTGGAATTCCCATCGCCCGCAACTCAAATATCAGTGGCGACCCCGCCGCCTTGGCTTCAACAATCAGCGAATCAACTTCCCACTCTTTGTATTCTTCAAACGCCCGCTGTTTTAACTCGGGGAACTCCATGCGTTTTTTGAACGCATTGAGCAGAATAATATTTGCCCGGTTTACGCCCCGGTCATCGTCTTTATAGAACACACCCCACGTTGTGCAAGCTGAATAGTCAGCCCGTTCTGTCTTTAAGAACGCCGTATCCCATGACTGAATGATAAATTCACACGAAGGCGGGCTGTCATGCTCCCAAATCTTCCACCATTCACGCTTCACAATGGCAGAAACGTCCGAAGTGGGGGACTGCATATACTGCGCTTGCCATTTGGCGTTGGGAAGTTCTTCTTTGAGGGCAGAAAGCTCTTGTAATGACCAAAACTCAGGCCATAAGGGTTTACCCGAGGGCAAAATGGCAGGAAACTCGATCACTTCCCACTCTTCACCCGACCTTTGGGCCGCAGCCTTGATTACTTGACCCGTTAAGTCCCGTTTAGACCAGCGAGTCATCACCATCACAATAGAGCCACCCGGCTGGAGACGCTGACGAGGGCCAGATGTGTACCACTCATACGTTTTATCGTAGATTTCTGGGTTTGACTGGGCCATCGCGGCCTCTTGCTCCGAGTGCGGGTCGTCAATAATCAGAATATCCGCACCTTTACCGGTCACAGCACCGCCAATACCAATCGCAAAGTATTCACCGCCGAAGTTAGTGGCCCATCGACCCGCCGCTTTTGAGTCAGACTGCAAATCTAGGGCCGGAAATATCCGCTTATAGTTAGCAGAGTCCACCAAGTTACGTACTTTTCGGCCAAAACCCACCGCCAACTCGGCAGTGTGCGACGTTTGAATGATCTTTTTGCCCGGAAACTTGCCAAAAAACCACGCCGGTAGCAGGTAACTGGCAAATTCTGACTTGGTATGACGAGGCGGCATGTTGATGATGAGCCTTTTACACTCACCCCGAGCCACCCGCTCAAACGCCCGCGCCATCTTCTCGTGATGCCGACCGTGAATGAAGTTAGGCCACATCTCCCTGATGAACACCATGAAGTCATCAGCGGCTAGGGTACGCAACTTGCGGGTATTTAGCTCATCCAGAATTTCTGCAATGGCTGCTTGCTCATCTTTAGGGAACTTTTTAAGCAGCATTTGCTGCTGACCGTATGGGAGAGTTTGTAGCTTCTCCAGTACCAATTCAAGTTTCGTCTTTTCAAGAACTTCAGTCATCGGTCTCGTCCAACTCTTTGCCGGTCATGCCGAGTTCTTCATCCAGATCAATCACCTGCACCGCAGGTGCACCGTTCAAGTACTTCTCTTCTGGCACTGCAAGGGACTTGGCTTCCACATCAATAATGCCATCCATATAAGAAGACAGCTTACTGGCCAGTTCAGCCTGCAACTCTTCAGTAGTTCGGTGCGTGACATTGATCTCCATGCGTTCCACAAACGCTCCCACGTCACTCATCTTGCCAAGAAGTTCTAACGCCTTTAACTGAGTTGACTCTTTATCTGAACCTGTCAGCATAAGAAGTCGCATCTTCACGTAGTTTCTAACCTGCGCTGCATTACGTACAACTTCTACATCGTACTCATCCAGCATGCCTTTTAAGATTATTGCGGCGGCTGAACTTAGCTCCGGGGTTTTGTGCGGACTTTCAAAAAACTGAGCATGAGCTTCTTTCTTGTCGGCGGTTGTGGCAGTGGGTACTTGCATTCCGTTGGCTGTCAGGAACTCAACAGTATTGAACGCAGCTTGCGCTCGTGCATGCAAGTCTTTAGCTTCCTCGGCTGTCAGCGAGAAAGGCAGGGGGACATCTAGTTCTGGTGTAACAAGAATCATGGGTAGCGGTTTGTGGCTCCAATTTGTGCGGAGTGTACACGCTTTTGAAAAAATAATATAGGGGGGTGGGGTTTGTGATTAAAAAAGGTGACGGGGGTGTTTCTAAAACAACGCTAAGAAGTGCAGAGTAAAAAACAGGAAGGGGGTACCCTACAACATCTTGTAGTGTTGTATTAACGGGCGAATGTTGGCCCGGGTTTGAAAACTATACCGGTAAATGCCGGACACTCTATAAGATCTTATAGTGTTGTAACTGAAAATTTGGTGGCCACCGGATCGTTTCTTTGCACGGTTTAGATTGGCGGCTGATATCTTTTGAGCATATTACAGTGCATAGCCCTGCCCAAACTGACCGGCCCAATCTAGGGGGTGCCCCCTCCCAATTTCCCACAGTGGGAAAATCAACCACCCCACCTGTCAAGATGTTGCTATGTCGTGCAATATAGGCTGATTTGCCTCACAATCCAGTCATGGATCGGGGAAACGCGCTCGATACATAATTCTTTTAACCTGCGTTGATGAAAGTCTTTATGACCAAGCTCTCTTATGCGGCACAAGCCGCTTCCGTTGCCACTGACTTAGTGGAAGCCAAAAAACACGATGATGCATCCGCATCATGCCGTGAAAGCGCAAACAAGCGCATTGCAGTCCTGCACAAGGACAAGGTAGTTGTTGGCCGCTACAGCAAGGATGGTGCAGGATGTGCCATTGCAACGTCATTCGTTGATACTCTGGTGAAAGCCGGATGGGCTAAGAAAACCGCTCAGAATTACCTGAGTCTTTTCAGGGAAGCCGTGAAGACTGGCAAGCCAGTCAAAGACTGGGGAGGCACAAAGGCCGGAGGACGGCAAGCCGCCGCCGGTGCGAAGGGTAGCGCGAAGGGCAAAAAAGAGTTTGCCGACAAGCTGGCAACGTGTTTCAGGGATGCAGAATTTGAAGGGTTTGTAAATGACCTAGAGGCATCATGGGACAACGATGAAATCAAGTCCTTGCTTGAAGGCATCAAGTCCTACCTTGAAGCATCCGGTATCGAGATCAAGTAATCTCACCCTCCGAACCCCCCGAGAAATCGGGGGGTTTTTTTTCGCCCAAAATTTCCCATGAATACTTTTCCATTACCCCCCAACTTTTCCACGTGGAAAAGTTTTGATAACTGTTCCCTCGACGCGGGCCGCAAGACGCGCAATACAATCATCCAGCCAACAAGTTGTCACGTGTTTTTAAAATCAAACACACCACAAGATGTTTGTAGTTTAATTTCTATCTTATTTCCCACAGTGGGAAATAGTAACAACTTATACCGATAACTGTTCCCTCGATGCGGGCCGTATCAACGTGCAGGGAATTCCCCTGCGTAATGCCTCTTCCCACTGGTTGGAAGGTTTTCCCACTGTGGGAAAAGTAAAGATGGTATAGGGCAATACTGCATAGCGTTTTATTCAATTATGCAAGAAAGTTCTGTGACTACAGAATAATATAAACCTCAATCAAATCAAGCACTTGCAGTGGGTTTTCCCCCTATTATTCTATTATTCTCTAAAAATATATATATGAAGAGACAATTTCAAAAAAGCAGGGAATTCCCCTTTTTTCTTTCTCTCACGTGATCTCTCACGCTCTTTCTCTTGTTTCTCTCTTATCTCTCAAAACAGCAGAATATTAGAACATTACCCCAAAACTCTCTCGCAACCCGCATGGATACTGGGTTTGCTTTATTCTGTGACTCAAGAACTTTGTTGCATAATTGAATAAAACACTTCCCATCACCACATCACAACACATAGTAACAACTTGACAACAGGGTTTCGTTCTGGTACAGTAGAGGCTCAACACGTGAAAACATGTTGTAGGGTAGTTAGGCATCGACCACTACCGCACCGCTCTTTAAAAATCTATCAGACAGGATTTTCCCACTGTGGGAAATCCAACCAACCGCCGCTTGCTCAATGCAAGAAGCGCAAAGGGGAAAGTAACGACACATGTCACAACGTGTGTCCAAGGCAAATAACCTTCCATGCGTGAATAGGCGTCTCGTAGTCAGTCGAGGCACTTTGTGGTGTAAGTCAGTAGTGTGCCGTTACGCACCGAACAAGACCGATAGCAAAGCGCAAGTCAATATAGATACTGCCTAAATGTGTGGTGTGCTCTGCGCTAACAACGCAACATACCTAACGTGGAGTATGTATGTGAGAGTGTTGTCTATTTAACTTTGATGGGCGATTCAGCCTGATGCCAACACCGAACACATACCAACCCCCACTAGGAACACGAACCGCAAGGGATAAGCGTGGACGACAAACACTATCGCAGTTACAACAAACAACATACAACGACACATCACAAGATAACAACCCGTAGGACATGCGCATAGCGTGTCCTATCAGATGCGATCTTGCATCACAACTTCCCACTGTGGGAAATCAACCAAAGGAATCATCATGACGAAAGCAAGAGTAAGTAACCGTGAGACACGTGACTACGTGAAGAACCTCAAGGAATTCAAGGCCAACAACTTGTGGAGTGAATGGGTGCGTGACGAGGACACCGACACCGATGACGCACGATACATCGTCTACTCATACGATAGGCACTGGCCTCTGTTCATCTACGAAGTCAAGACAGACATGTGGTTTGAGAACGGCAGTAAGTACAGCGTGACAACATCTAAGCACAAGACGCAAAGCCATCCATATACAGCCACTACCAAACTGCACGTAGATGACATGATCAAGGTGCGCAACAACGGCGTGGTAGGAATGATTCAACCCTTAACTTGGAGAGAGGTGCAGTTATGAACAAGATAGAAGAAGCAATCGAGGGGCAATGGGGTGAGCGTTGCCCTGACTATGAAGAGGGATGCCCTGTGTGTGACGCATGGCGTGAGTATGACAACCTAGTGATGGATAGCAAGGTAGCCAATGAGATAGCGCAAAAGGCTTTCACAGAGGTGAACAAAGACGGCAAGTTCGTACCGCCGATCTCGCTGACCAAGTTAATTTTTAGAAGGGAATTGAAATGACTGCAATTACAAAAACGCAGATGGTCAACGCATGCACTGACTACGAGGTGGAATGGTTCTTTACTAGAGACATTGAAGAACAGAAGGAAGTGTACCGACACATCCAACTGCATGGGTCTAAGGGATTCAAGGACTATGCGGACGAAGCCTTGTTTGCATCATGTGTAGACAAGGGCATCTTTTTAATGGAGGAATGAGCATGACACGTGGAGAAAAGTTTGAGCGTGTGATCTTTCTACTGGCAGTCATCGTACTGCTACTTGATCTCTTGTACTGGAGACCTAACTGAGTATTTGACACTCACTTGTCAATCTGTTATAGTATAGGCTGTGTTAGTTAAATTTGTAATCAGATGTAACTTCCCACTGTGGGAAAACATCACAACTGAAAGGTAATTATCATGAGTAATTTTGCAATCGACTTGGGCAACTTCAGTGTGTCCAAACTTTCATCCTCTGCCCTCATCGTCAATCTGTCCCTGTCTGTATGGACTGGCCGTAAGTTGGACAAGCGTGTGTCCGAAGAAGTTGACCAACAGAACAGCACGAAGACCCGTGCCGGTAACTACCACAAGAATTTGTTGGCAGGGTCTAGCAAGCTGACCGAGATCACCAAGATCGCCAACGCTATCCGTGGTTGGATGTATGGTGTGACACAACCTTGGGGTGACAACGGTGACCGCATCTTGAACATGGCCTACTTCATGGAGTTCAAGGATCGACTGACTGACTACGAGTCTCAGTTCTCAACTGCTGTCAACAACTTTCTCAGTGACTACGACACACTGGTCGCCGCCGCCGCTTTCCAACTAGGTGACTTGTTCAATCGTGAGGACTACCCCACACGTGAGACCATCGAGGCCAAGTTCGGGTTCCGTTACAGCATGATCCCACTGCCTCAGTCCGGTGACTTCCGTGTTGACATCGGTGAGGATGGCTTACGTGAATTGCAGTCTCAGTATGAAGGTGTCTTACAGCAACGTGTTACTGGTGCAATGACCGAGGCATGGGAGCGACTGCATGACTGCCTGTCACGTATGTCAGAACGTCTTGAGGATAGCGATGATGGCAAGCGTAAGATTTTCCGTGACTCTCTTGTCGAGAATGCCATTGAGATATGTGGCCTGTTGAAATCTTTCAACATCACTAACGACACACGTATGGATGAGATGCGTAAGCAACTCGAAGATGCTATGCGTGGTGTAGATGCTGATTCACTGCGTGACAGTGACTCTCTGCGTGAGCAGACCAAGCGCAAGGTGGACAACATCTTGTCTAAGTTCGATCTGTAATTTGGTGGGGCATTTCCCACTGTGGGAATTTGCCCTGTTCTTTTGTTTAGTGTTTAATCCGTTTCCCTTAGTTCATTAACTCAACTTTAGAAAGTAAATCATGTACAACTCAATCACTCTCAAACAATGTGCTGACCTTATCGCCGCCGTGGGCGACCAACAAACTGTCCTAGTGCAGGGCGAGATGGGCATCGGCAAGTCTGCCATCCTCAAGATGCTCAAGTCATACCCTCAGTTCAAGGACGCGTTCTTTTGCTACGTAGACATCACTACCAAAGATGTTGGTGACTTCATTGTTCCCAAGATCAAGGACATTGACGGTAACGAGGTGTGTGCGTTCATCCCTAACGAAGAGTTCGGGTTCCACTTCAAAGGTCGCAAGGTTGTGATGATGTTGGACGAGATCGGCAAGGCGCGAGGTGGTGTACTCAATGCCTCACTGCGTCTCATGAACGAGCGTTCACTGGGTGTCAATACGTTGGCAGAAGGTAGCGTTGTGTTCGGTACAACTAACTTGTCTGTCGAGGGACTAGGTGACAACGTGCCGCCACATGCTCTCAATAGGGTGACCCGTGTTCGTGTCAAGAAGACTGACGCACCGACATGGATCGAAGAGTATGCGATCCCCAACGGCATCAACCCTGTCATCATCGGCACTGTTGCTGAGTACCCCGAGATGTTTGCATCGTTCGAGGACTACGAGAAGCCCGAGCAGAATGTTTACATCAGTGACCCCCGTACTGTGCGTGGTGCTGTTGTGACACACCGTTCTATGGAACGTGCCGCCTATGTGTATGAGCGTACCCGTATCTTGGGTGATGCTGTGATGTGTCACGCACTGGCTGGTACTGTGGGTGAATCGGCAATGCACAACATCTTGACGATGGATAAGATGGACTCACAACTCACACCATGGGATGAGTTAATCAAGTCTCCCGAGACTGCGACTGTGCCTACGTCTGCCGCCGCTACATGTATGTTGGTAGCCAAGGCCGTGCACCGTATCGAGAACAGCAACATCGTTGCATGGATGAAGTTCTTGAACCGCATCCCCAAAGAAGCGCAGGGTTTGTTTGCCCGTAGCGTTATGTCAGAGAAGTGCCCCAAGCGTTTGGTTGCCGCACGTAACACCGAGTTTGCGTTATGGGCATCTGCCAACAACTTCATGTTCGCTAAACAATAATTCCCACTGTGGGAAATAACCAAAGGAAATACCTATGTCATTCTTAACACAACTCAACACGTTGACACCCATGCAACGTATCCAACGTTCACACGTTGAACTGATGGGTCACCCCGACACGATGGAGTATGCGTCTGTCATCATGGTCGGTAAGTATGAAGTGCGTGATGATGTTCCTACTGCATGCACTAACGGCATCGACTGCAAGTACGGTAGCAAGTTCATCAAGGACATGAGCGACTCTGACTTGCGTGGCTTGATCATGCACGAGAATCTACACAAGACATTCCAACACATGTTCTTGTGGCAACATCTCTACAAGGAAGATGGTCGCACTGCTAACATGGCATGCGATTACGTGAT
>Ga0209191_1001868_pt1 | contig 13560 bp, 14 predicted proteins | sample S_130626_EF_Meta_FD_187320 | JGI IMG/M metagenome (GOLD analysis project Ga0209191, IMG submission 187320) | Freshwater microbial communities from Lake Simoncouche, Canada to study carbon cycling - S_130626_EF_MetaG (SPAdes) (version 2) | ecosystem: Environmental > Aquatic > Freshwater > Lake ... | reverse complement strand
CCCCTTTAGTTGTTAAAGGAGATGTAAATCCAGGTATAGTCCATGTTCTATCAGCAGTTAAATCATATGTAGTTCCATTAATAGTTAATGTTCTAGCATTTGTTACAGGAGTATACCCTAAAGCTGTTGTAACCATTCCACTAGTTATTCCACTAATAAAATTAGAAGGATTAGTTAATGGATAATAAGTACTTGCTGCTGTTGCAGAAGTAAGATAAGGTGTTAATGCAGAGTTTGTAATATAAACAGAACTATCAACACTGCCATTAGCTTTTAAAAATTGTGATGCCGTCCCACCACTTTTTACAAATGAATTAGCAGTTATTGAATTAGTAGTTGTGCTACCTAAGTCGGTTACATTTTGTAACGTTTGTGTTTCTGAACTAATCCCTAAAAAAGATAAAGCACTTAGTGTAGTAACTCCATTACCTATTTTATAAGTTCCCGTTTGTTGTAAGTAAACAATCTGCCCTTCCTTTAATACCAATGTAGGATTAGCATTGAACCACGCTAAATTTTTATATCCTAATTCTAAACTACCATTAACTATTGCCATTATATTATATCGTCTGTTATTGTTGTTACGTTGCTTGTTATTGTATCTTTTATTCCAGATAATACAGTTACTATGTATTGCCCGCTTGTATTAAATGTTTGAATTGTATTACCATCTTGGTCTTTAATTTCAACTAAGAATGAACCACATGAAGTAGTTGAGCCACCGATATAAATATAATTAGCATCAAATATGTTACCGTTATTAATTGGTAAATTACATGAGTAGTTACCTATGTGAGACTTAATAGATAATTCAAAAAACCAACCTGTAACCATATCGTCTCGGTCTTCTGTATAATCAGTCAACGTGGAATCTTTGGTTACTCTAAAATTTGGTACTTCGCCTAAATCTTCAATCTGTTCTAAGTAATTAAGTAAATCAAAAGCTATCAATTCACAATCTGATAAAACGTGTGTTTCATTGCTCTCATCTAAATTAACTTTATCTGAAATATCAATAACAAATTTACGTTCAATAACACCGTTAGTATTAATTGTATTTGTTAGAGAACACCATAAAAGTGGATATTGAATTTCGCTTGATGCCCCAACTTCCCACTTGTCGCCAAAATAGAAACTATTTAGGCTTTTGTGTTTCAAAGAAAAGTTTTTTAAAATCTCTATCGTTTGGTTTAATGTTAGCATATTCTTTTTTAATTTCTTTTAACTTTTCAATTATTTTATTCTCGTTTTTCTTACTCATAGTTATAAATATCCAAAATCATTTAATTGGTCATTGTCGCTAATTTGCGATTTGCGAATCAAGAAGTCATCATTTAAGAATATTCCTGTACTTAAATTAGTTCTACTTCTATACATACCTTCCATTGTATAAGTATTGTATAATGGAAATAAAGCAGAGTTTTTAATTAAGTATTTAGTTAATAATTCGGCATACTCTTCAGCAACTGCACGCCATTCGTCTTTAACCGTTTTCATTTCACTTTCAGAAATTGGTTGTGAATTTTCGCTACTCTTAACAACAACACCTTTATTTGAATAACGATACTTTAAAATAGTTGTAGCCTCCATTACAATATACCAATGTAACATTTTTTGAATGTACTTAGTTATTAAATTGGTTTCATTACTATTTAAAGTGCCAGAATTAATTTTATTTTGTAAGTCATCAAATAATGGAGTTCCTAATACTTGTTGAAGTTTCAAATCTTGTAACATGATAATTGATGGTTGCAATAGCTCCCAATCAGTATTATCATTAATTAATGATTTGTCTTTTAAGTATTGTTGCGATATAAATAGTGCGTCCATTATTTTTTAGTTTTTACTTGAATTGTTTGTGCTTTCCATATATGTCTACACCATGGAGTAGTTTCTTTTGTATTTGGATTAGTATAATAACCACCTCTAAAATCAAATATATTAGTGCCCGCTGGATTCTCTTCACCATCTAAACTAATACCATCAATGTCTTCAAACTCCCAATGTTTTTTTGCTGAAACTTTTAATAAGTCTAAACAAAATTTTCTTGACTTACTTCCTGGCAATAAGGCTGGAGCATTTGGATTTTCTTTGTATTTATATATTGTTTTAATTTCTGTAAAATATTCGTCAATCGGATTAGTTACCTTTTCAATTCCTTTTGTACTTGCCTCATATCCACTTGCATTAGTTTCAATAAATCCTTTTTCAGTTAACCTTGCTAAACTTTCGGTAACGTCTCTTTTAAATAAAGTATTTAATTGCTCAACTGTTAGCGTAGGATTGCCTTGTATTGCATTTAAAACGGCGTCATCTAATTCCGTTATACTAATACTTAAAGTGTCAGCAAAATACATCTTATGAGCTTTTAACTCTAATTTCAAAGCATCTTGTGAATTATGAATGTGGTCATCATGTTCAAATAATATTTCAAACTCTTCATAGTCATCACGAGCACAACTTTCAAATTTAGCAATTACTTTATCAGTTTGCTCAGCCATTTTAACTTGACTTTCAACAACAGCATCATTCTCATTTAAGAATGTTAAGGCATCACTTTCTGTTAATCCAAAAGCACTTACCATTAACGCTAAGGCACTTTCTTTGCTTATTTTACCAGCATCAAACTTAGATACTATTCTCATTAAGCCTTGAAATTGACGACCTGTTAAATTGGTTAACACACTATTTACTTCTGCTTTTAACTCTTCAACTGGCATACCATTAACATCTAACTTAGGAGCAGTCTTAGATGGTAATGAAGCTAAACCTCTTATCTCATCTTCAGTCATTGACTCTAAAACTTTATTTGCAACCAATGGACTTAATGCGTTAATAGCATCGTTAATTAATTGTGATTGAGGTTTAACAGAAGTGTTTAATGATTCGTAACCTTTTAAAGTTCTACGTTCATCTTGAGTTAAATCTTGATCGTTAGTTAAATCATAACCAATTGCATCTAATTGTTCAATTTCAAAGTCAATTGATAAACCAGTTACTGAATAACAAATGTTTTCAATGAATGTTATAAAAGTATCTTGTCTTGGTTTAGTGTAAGTATTTAAAAATAACTCATGACTTTCCTTAATTGAAACTCTATTACCTAATGCAGAACCCTCTTGTTTAATGCCAAATAATTCGGGGTTAGTAATATTGTGTCCCGTTACAATCTTTTGTTGGTAACGCTTAGATATAAACTCAAATTTCTTATCTAAGTCATCTACATTTAACGCTTGTATTTGTGCAGCTTGTCCGCCTTTATCTGCAAAGTTAATTACTACTTCGCCAGCATTATCGGGTGAGCATAAACCTTGTTCAAACCTATCTTTAATTTGTCGCTTAACTTCTGGGGACTGTTCACCATTAAAGAAAGTAACCATTGTACCCGCTGAGAATCCTTTTTTAACATAGCTATCATTAAAAGTAGTTATATCAATATCACTTTTAATTTCGCTTAAGCAACCGTTGTAAGGCACTTTTGCATAAATGTTATCTAACTTACTTTTGCTCGGTTGATAGTATTTAAATGCCGTAAAAAATGTACCTACTTCGCCTTTATTATATAATTCAAATATTTTAAAATCGGATGGCTTTGCTTTCCAATCTTCATTAAAATATAATTTAGTTTTACATTCTGACAATCTACATTTAGCATATTGCAATTGAAAAAACTCTTTTGGATTGCCACTCATATCAGTTATGATTTGCAAGTAAAAGCTATTAAACAATTCACAATCTAAAGCTAATTTTTTACCTAAGTCATTCCAAGTTTCATAACGATTAGCGTTATTTAAAAATTGATTAGCTACTAATTCTTGTTCAGGATTAACAACCTTTAAACCTTTGCCAAATAAGTAACGAGCCTTAGCGTTTACAATTGCACCATGTTCGGCATGCTCTTCAAAATAACGAATTAACTCATTTGGAAAATCATTTTTTTTGCCGTATTTAATATAATCAAAAGACCAATCTTTTTTTATTTCGGGGCGTTTCTCTTCAGCAAATGTTACAAATGCCAAATTGTTACTAACTACTTCTATACTATTTTTAGCCATTAAATTCTTTATATGTTATTTGTTCGCCTGTAAATTCATTTAAATCTGTTTCAATTCCTTTAACCTCAACACGTCCATTCTCAACTAATCCACTTGCATTTGCTACTACTAAATTTGTAGTGCTTGCTTGTTGGTAAATTTTATATTTCCAATCTCCAATAGTTAAACTAACACGCCCTGTTAATGGTACTTCTGTTGCCGTTTCAATTATATTAAATACGTTAAAACGTTCCTTATTATTAGAGTAGTCCGCACTAATAAATACCTTAGTTTGCTTTGTTGAATCATTTGTAAATTCAAATAAATAAGTAGGATTAGTTATTGAAGTCTTTTCACTTAGCGTTAAAATAACTTCATTACTACTATTTTTGTTTATTAAAATCATTATATTAAAGTAATATTAATTTAAAAAAGGGACTTGATTAAAATAAAAAAGTAGCCTTACGGGGCTACTCTTTAAACAAATAATCTATTAAAAAAAGATTAAATTAATAATGCAGAAATAATAGTTGAATCAACTGTTGCGATACGAGTAAATGCACGTCCTTTGAACGCTAATTTATTACCTCTAAAATCACCGATTGCAGTTCCTGATTCTAATCCATCAGTCATTAAGTCCATACCGAAGTCTTCGCCTAAATACCAATAAGTTCCATCATTGTCTTCTGCAATCATTACAACTGTATTAGCCATTAATAAACCTAATTCAGTTTGACCAACTTGATCTAATCCGATTAATTCTAAGTTAGCTTCAACATCATAAGCGATAGTTCCAACTTTTGGATCGCCTGTTCCTGTTTGTTTCCAACTTGCTAATTCAGCCTTTTGTTTGTATCTCCAAAACTTTTTACCCATTGTTTTAGTGATAGCAGTAATAACACCAGCAGTCTTAGTAATAGCAGTTACTGAATCAAATTCAGCAATTAAGAATGATTTTGTACCACCGCTTGTTTTACACGTTTTAGGAGTGTGTCCCTGTGTTAATGAACATGGCATGTTTTTATATTTTTAAATGTTTATATTAAGGCGGATTAAATTAATAACCCGCCCTTTTTTAATACTAAGCTCCGCAGTATAAAACGTTAAACGCTTGGTTAGCTACATAAGGTGCTATTGTACCAACGTGTTTGATAAACATTAAGTCTTGGTTTAATCCAACTTTGTTAATTTCAACTTTGTTGATATCAGAAGTTAAATCAGTTACCCAAAATAAATGTTCTTTTGGTGCAGCAATCATTGTGTTAGCTGGCATAGGTACAAATACAATTTTTACATCATTGTAGAAGTATTCGCCATTAGTTACAATAAAAGCATTTTTGTAGTTAGTAACGATGTTGTTGTTACTGTTAATAAATTGCTTGTTAACGTGTGGCATGTAAATAACTGGCTGAGTTGCAGAAGCTAATACAGCAGCAGGAATAGCAGTGTAAACTTTCTCAGTTTCAGTTTGGATGTTAGATGCAGTTACTACAACACCGTCAACTTTGATACGAGTACCAACACCAGCAGTTAATGTAGAGTTCCATGCGTTATACATCATTGATGCAACAACACCGTTAAATTGACCAGCAGTTAAAGCAGCAGCAACTGTTTTTTCGTCAGCACCAATAGATGTGTTAGCAGTTCCAGCAGTTAAAGCAGCGATTGCAGTTTGTTGAGCTGAAGTTACACCAGACCAATATTGAAATTCAGCATCGTAAGAAATTTTATCAGCATACATACCGCCGATAACTACTCTTTCAAATTCAGAACTTAATACTTCCCAAGCTCCTGGCTTCATGTCTCTTTTATAACGAGATGCACGTAAAGTGTTAGGATCAAATGTTTGGTAGTACATGTATTTAGTTGGAGTAATTGATACGTCAAAGTTAGTCAAAGTTCCTGATGAACTTGGAGCACCTGATGTATACGCTTGCATTGCTACTGAAGTTGAACCTTCTGTAAAAATTACTTCGTTTTTAACTTCTTCTTCAAAGGTTACATACCCTTCAGAAATTGTTTTGTTTTGAAAAAGGATTTCAGCGATTACGTTTTCTGACGCTTTACCTCTAATGTCGATAATGTTATAAGCTATTGCCATTTTATTTTGTTTTTTTAGTTGTTTTTATATTTGTTGTTTCTTGTTTAAAATTTTCAAAGTCTGATTCTTTAACTGTACCTTTTGCTAATAGATGTAAGGCTAATTCATCGGTTAAATTATCATTAGTTATTTTGGAGTTTGATGAATATACTACTTCAAAACCTTCTTTAAATTTATAAGTTCCCATTTTTATTTACTTGCTTTGTATTTTTGAAATGCAGTCATGTTAGCAAATTCAACCTTAGCTTCAATTGGCTCAACTACTGGAGTTGCAACAATTGTATTAACTGCAGATAAAGTTAATTTAACTGTTTCTTTTAATTCTGCTAATTCGTTTTTTAAGCTTGTAATTTCAGCCATCATTGTTGGCATAACATCAGTTGATTCAGCACCTGTTTCGTCAGCAACCTCTTCAGCCTTAGTAGCTATTTCAGCAATTAAACCATTCATTACAGAATAAGTTGTACCATCTTCAGCAACGTAATCGCCATCCATAGCTTCAACTTCTCCTTCTGGAGTAATTAATTTAACCGCAGAACCGATAGCAATATCGCCATCTACTGATAATGAAGTACCATCGTTTAATTTAACTTCGGTAGCCATTTTAACTTTCTCTTCAGTCGGAGCGATAGGCTCAACAACTTTGTCAACGGGCATGTCGCTAAGTTTAGCAAAATGCTCTTTTAGTTTTACCTTAATATCTTCAGGCAAAAGTTTGTTAATTGTTTCTTTGATATTCATATTTTTATTTTAAAGTATTAATCTAATTAATTAAGGGACACTTTATTTAGTCTATAATTGACATTAGAGCGTTTATCTCATCGTCGCTTAATGTAGTTATAGGTTTAAGCTTAAATAGTGCTTCTAATGAGAAACCATTGAACTCTCCATTTTTAACTTGTTCCCAAACAGTTGGATTGTTTACTTTCATTGTAACAAACCATGTGCCATACGGTAACTCTTCAAAGCCTTTAACCTTTTGTACTCTATTCTCATCAGTAATAAATGATTCGAATATAAATACATCGCTAACATTTGTATCACTTTCGTGAGTTGCTTTTACGTTTAAATTTCTGTTTTCGGAGTTGAACTTTTGAGCAGCTTCATAAATAGTTTCTTTGTTGGCTACTACATAGAATGATTTGCCTTCCTCTTCTCTATAAATCATTTTATCGGGTATCATTACCGCACCTAATATGATTCTTTTCTCTTCGTCTTGAATAGCGAAGTTAAATTTTTGCTCTTCAAACTTTACAAAAGTTGATTGATAGGCGGGACTTTCAACTAAGGCTATATCTTGTAAGCCGTATTTAGTATTGCCATTCTCGTCTAATTCTAATAAATACACTGGATAATTCATAATTTAAAATGTTGATTGTTTTTCTAATACATTAACTCTATTTGTTTTTGCGGTTATTTCGTCAACTCCAACGGTTGCTACAACGTTTATTGTGTTATCATTTTTACTTCCTATTCGTTTACCATTCTCATCAAATTGTGTTCCTTCAACGTTTGCGTTTTGATTGCTAATTGTTGGGGGTGCGGGAATAGATGCACCACCACCACCGCCACCACCACTAGTGTCAGGAGAGCCACCGCCACCTTCAAATTTAGATGCTGCTATCTTTGCTATGTTAGCAGCAGAAAGTACACCAGCAATACCAGCTTGAATAAATGGATATGCGGGAAAAACTGCAGTAATTGGTGATGCGGTTGCCGTTGCAAATGCTCCCTGAACGGCTTGAATACCTGTTACAGTTGCAGTTGCTAATTGTAAAGCCTTATTAACTTGAAAAGATTTTTTAGCAAGTGCTAATTCTTCCGCACTACCTTTCTTTAATTTACTTGATTTAAACGCAAAGAATACATCAGTTACTTGTTGAATAGCATTTAAACCATTTAAAGCAATTGCATACTTTTCTTGTTCTAATAATTTAGCACCCTCTTTTTCACGTTCAGCTAAATCCCTTGCATCTTGATTTTTCTTTACTTGTTTTTGTAGTTCCTCTTCGGACATATCGTCCATCGCAATTCGTGTACTTTCGTTATTAATTGCATTTTGTTCATTGATTGCATCAAGTCTAAATTTATTAGCTGCTGCTTCAGATTCAGTTTGCTTTTTTTCTAACTCTTCTCTTAGCCTTAACTTTTCTTTATTAAACCTTTCCTCTTCTTTTAATAAATCAGCATTATGTGATTGTTGTCTTTTTAAATTAACATCAGCTATACGTCTTGATTCAGTTGATTTTATTATTTCAATTTGACTTGATGCCGTTTCAATTGCTGCTATTTGTTCATTAATTAACTTTCTTTGCTCTTCATTAACTTTACCGCCACCTGTAACATATTGTAAGGCTTGTCTTAATAAAGCTCTATTAGTTTCAATAATAGCTTCCTGTTTTGCAATTTCTAATTCAACAGTAGATTTGCCATTAGCTTTTGCAACTCCAATTAAACGGTCGTATTCAGCCGATTGACTTGCTATTGCATCTTTTGAATTTTTAGATGCGTCAACAAATGCTTGACCTTGAGCTTCAACTGCCCTTTCAGCTTCACTACTTATTCCAATTAAGTCGGTAAAAAAGTTTAATACCTTAGTTCCTGTTTCAAATATGCTACCCATTATATCGGCAACAAACCTTAAAGACTTTGCAAGTCCACCACTACCTTGACTTAATGAATCAAAGTTTTCTACTAAATATGCAATTAGTTGAACTATCAAACCAATACCAACGGCAGCAAAAGCAGTTCTCATAGCAGTTAATCCAACTTTAACTTTTTGAAAGTCTAAGTTTTTTAAACCTTCGCCAAATTGTTGCATACCAGCAGATGCACGTTCTAATCCCGTTCCGCCTAATGATTTTGTAGAATCGCTTAAGTCGTCAACTTTATCTTTTAATTCTGCAACACGTTTAGATGCGGTTAAGTATTCTTTTGAGCCTTCGCCGAAAGCTTCAGCCGATTTTACTTGCTCATTACGTGCATCTTTAATTGCATTCTTTAAATCTTTGATTGACGATATTGACTTCTCAGCTCCTTTAACCTCAACTTCAACTCCAACTTTTTGCGTATTATCTGCCATTATTTAAGTCTTTAATTTTATTAATTAATTCAATATCGTTAGATTCATATATCTTAAATAAAAGATAAATAGATGCTAAGCCTTGTTGTATTTTATCGTTAAATTCTATCATAGTTCTATCCCTCAACTGTTGGAGGTCCTGTTTGGTTATCAATAAATGGTTGTGAACTTGGCACAAATGCTTTTGTATAAAGTAACTTTACTAATTCATACTTTGTTGAGGTCTCATCTAATGGAGTGTAATTTTCAATACGATTAACAGAATAATAAGTACCATCAATAAATAAACGATTTCTAAAACTAAACTTATTTATATCAAGTGAATTAACCCATAAATATTTACTTATAAATTTAGCGTCCCTATCCGATATATTTAAAATATAGTTTTTATGAAATCTGTTATAAAGATTATTATTAGTAAAGTATGTATTTATAAAAGTATAGTATACCTCTTTTGGTAAACCGAAGTTTAAATCGTAAGTTGGATTAAGTGGATTGTCTACATGTCCTACATATAAATATTGATTAGTTTCTAAATCAGCATATGGATAACCTTGATATGTATAATTATTACTACAAGTTTTAATTCCACCACAAGTTAATATTCTAATGTTTGGAGTTGTTCTTTTTATAACATTACTTTCAAGTTTGTATATTTTAGGAACTATAATTCCTAATTTATAATTAGCCACGTTTGGAGTTGGAGAGAATATAACCTCATTAACCTTTTCAGCAATACTAAATTCATTCTCAACGTTTATATTTTCAGTTCCAAATGGCTCATTGTATTTAGTTTGAAACAAAGTATTATAATAATCAGTATCTGGCTTATATCTAAAAATATAACGCTTAGAGTCTAATATATTAATATTATTAGTTTGCTCTTTGTCTAAATCTGTTCTATTCTCATAGTTCAATATTCCACCAGCATGGAATACATCAAAGGTTTCAATAATTAAATTTTTAGGATTATTTTTATCAACTTCAATTTGTAAGTTAAACATTTGAATGATTGACTTTAAAAAATCTTTTTGTTTAATCTTTTGTGGCAAACAAGAATTAGCTAATAAATAATCTCCATCTTGAACTGACTTGCTTGTTAGTAAAGAATAGAATGATGTACCAGTTGCTCCACTTTTTAATTTAATTGTAATAGTTCCTGTTCCTGTTGTAATCTCAACACCGAATGAATTAAAATAAGTTACACTACCATAATTTACAATTGTATAATGATATAATCTGTCGCCACCAGATAAAAATAATTCATTAGTTGCTAATTGATGAGTAAACGTATAATGTACATTTTTATTTAAATCAGTTCCAGCACCACCTAAACCAGTTGTATTATTTGCTAAAACAAAAAATGAAGAGCCTCCATCAGGACTTTTCTTTATTTGTATATTACTTGATATATTTAAAAAACATGATGTAACAGTTGAATCAGTATGAGTCATAATAACATCATAAACATTATTAGCAACTGTATTGTATTTTCCATTAGATGCTAATTGAACATAACTACCATTTGATTGATTACTTGGATCAAAGAATGGCGATGTTTCTTTTGTATGGTTAACATCAACACCTACATTTTTAGTTAATGTATAATCGCTTGTTAAACCAACATAATATTGTTTGTTTTGTATTTGAGTAGGAGTTAAAAGTAATTCATCTATATTTGGATAAATAACATGCTTTTTAAATTCAGCACTCTCAAGTATTCCAGATGTGTAAGTTCGCCCTGTTTTTTCAATTATCTTTTTAATATATTCTCTAACGTGAAACATTGGTAAAAAATCATTAACTTTAAATGTAATAGGATCTTCAACTCCACTATTACCATTTTCAACGTGTCCATAAATAAATCCATAGCCTAAATTAGCATAAGTAGTCCATGAGCTTATTTGTGTATTCCTTTCGTAATTATGGTTATATTCTGAAAAGTCTAAATCATTAGCACTATCAGGATTGCCCGTTATATAATAATCGCCAATGTCTCCAAAGAAACTTGCACCCTCACCTTTTAAAGCACATTCATAAGTTTTTAAATTATCGGCGTTAATAGTTATCTTAAGCAATTGTAAATCGCCTTCTAAGTTTACAATATCATCTACATAGTATTTAACCTTTGTTTTCTTATTCTTATTAAATGTATTAGTAACTGCGTTAACCTCGTATACGTTTTCAAATAAAATATTGACAGCATTTGATTCAGGCAAGTTAATAGTCTTTGACCATGAGCTTTTAAACTTATCTGGCTCTCTAACATCAGCAATATTAAAATTAATACTAACGGGTATCTGTTCGCCAAATGGTACGCTTGTATCTGCTATCTCTAATCTCGTTCTTACCATTATATACCTCTTTGACGTGTTTCTTGATTATCGTATTCAGCAGTTATTGAATAGTTAAATAATTTATCATTAACGTGCTTGCTAAATTTGTATGAGTTATCAGTTATTGTAATAGGATAATAAGCTCCTGTTTCAAGTTGTAACCAAACTAATGGACTATCAAACAATTCATTTAATTCAATAGCTTGTTGTTCTGTTATCCAATTAGTATTTAAAGTGATTGACTTTTGAGTAATAGTTGAGACAACATTCTTTTCTCTTTTATAGGTAGGAGCTGAATAAATGCCACCACTTAATGTTTTGGTATTCATTCTAACTGTATTTGTTTTCTTAGTCATTGATTCTTGACTAACTAATTCAAATGTTTTAAATCCTATTCCACCGTTACGCTTATAATAGTATACATTGTATTGAACTGACTTTGAACAAACATCTGTAAATTGAAAAGTATTTGAATACGAATATTCATCTCCCTCAAATACCATAACAACGGTATCTCCAGATATTGCAGTAACTCCTGAACCATACCATAGTTTAGCTCCAGCATTTACATAATGAATATAAGTGCCAGTTGGAATAGTTTTAGTTAAACTACCTTTTATAAAACCTCTATAATCATATAAATAAAATACTATATAATTGAAATCATATCTAAAAAAGTGCAACCAATTATCTGCTTTAATATCAATAACTTTATTAGGAACTAAAAACTCAGTTGAATTAGGAGATAAGAATAGTATATTACCATGACTTGTTACATAAGTTAAATAATCAAAAGTGCTAAATGTATTGGAATCTAAACAAGCGTTCCATGCCACATAGTTATAAGTGTAAGTACTTTGAACTGCATTTGAATAAAACTCTTTAATATAAACGGTAACTGCCACCGCAGAATCAGTAGCATAGGTAACTCCAGTAACCGTTGGATTGAATGAATGCTTAATATAATTCTTAACTACCTCAATAGCATCAAATACACAATAACCATCAGGTCTTTGCAATATCTTTTTAGTGTAAATGATTGAGCCACCAACTTGAAATTGAACTAAGTAATAAAAGTCAGCAACTGCTATCTGATTAGATAACGCTACAAATATTTGCTCATTATAAGCGGGTGTGTGTGCTTGTGGAGTTTGACTAACTGTTAATGCCATCGTTTATTTCAATTATTACTTCTGTTTTTAATACTTCACTTATTCTTTGTGTCAACTCTTCTAATCTACCATCGTTTATTACTTTACTCCAGAACCCTAATTTTGTATCTTTATAAGGTTGTGAATGTCCCTCTTTTTGTATCTTACGAGCTATTGCAAAGGCAAACTGTTTAACTGCCTTTTCTCTATTTTCTGTTTTTTTCTGTTTATCAGATTTTCTATCCTTTGCAAACTTTTGCCTTGCTTCAGACATTTTAGGTTTTAATCCACGTCTTACAATCCACTTTTCAATACTTTCAATAGCATCCCTTGAAAGTTTTTTATCAGCACTTTTAGCTTTACCCCTACCAGCATCAAGTATGTAACCATAAGTTGGCATACTAACTTGTAAAACAATAGCCCCGTTAACATTACGTGGTGGGGTATAGTTAATCTTAGCACTTAACCTTGACGCTTGCCCACCGTAAGATACCGCAGCATCTAAGTTAGCCCTAACATCGTTTACAGTCGATTCCCCAAACTCAACAAGTATTTTATCTATCTCATCACCTAATGCCATTCAACGCTATTTCAAATTTTCCTTTATCTTTTAAGTAACTAATCTTATTCATAAATTGTACTAAATTCCAATTGTACACTGCTTCCCATGTTATCCTTTCATTTAATGCACATTGGTCTATGTTGTACTCCCACCCCCATTGTTCAAGAAATCCTGAAACTCTTTGTCGTTCTGTATCTCGTCCATCGTCTTGGCTAACAACTCTTGATTCCTCTGTAAATATTCCTGTATAAGTTTCTCGCATTGACTGTAAAATCTTAGCGAAAAAAAAACAGC
>Ga0209191_1001867_pt1 | contig 13565 bp, 7 predicted proteins | sample S_130626_EF_Meta_FD_187320 | JGI IMG/M metagenome (GOLD analysis project Ga0209191, IMG submission 187320) | Freshwater microbial communities from Lake Simoncouche, Canada to study carbon cycling - S_130626_EF_MetaG (SPAdes) (version 2) | ecosystem: Environmental > Aquatic > Freshwater > Lake ... | reverse complement strand
TATTAAATATCGAAAATTTCATTGACAAATTTCATTAGTTCTGTTATTATATAGTATGACTACACACACTACACAAAAAATCGGCTTTGCTTGTAAATGGATTGATCACCCTGAACAGGTCAACGGCATTGATAAAAAAGATGATGCTAAACAATATAATACTGGGTCTACTACCGTTGCATGGTTAAATAGACAGAGCCAGGAAGTAGCCGAACAACGCCTATGGGACCTAATGGTAGGTAACATTGAGTCTACTCGCAAGCTCGTTGAACGTGTAGGAACACTTGATGAAACTCTTAGAATGGTTCGACTCAGTAGCGATATACTACCTGTATATACTCAGTCAGTTTGGGGCAGGTTTTGGCGGCTTCCCGATGTCAGAGCCTATTGCGAAAGAGCATTTGGAGAGGTGGGAGATTTGGCTCGCGAGAGGGGTGTTAGGCTGTCTATGCATCCTGGTCAGTTTACTGTGTTGGCAAGTGTCAACCCAGGTATTGTAAATCGGTCAATAGAGGAGTTTGAATATCATGCTGACATGGCACGTTGGATGGGTTATGGACAAACCTTTCAGGACTTTAAAATCAATGTCCACATATCAGGTAGAGAAGGTCCCGAAGGCATTCGATCTGCCCTCAAAAGACTTACCCCCGAAGCCAGGAATTGTATTACAATTGAAAACGAAGAAAACGCTTGGGGAATAAATGACTGTTTATCTATTAGCGATGTCGTTCCTATTGTGCTAGATATACACCATCATTGGATTCGCGAAGGGGAATATATCCTTCCGACAGACGATCGTGTTAAGCGTGTCGTGGACAGTTGGCGTGGTGTGCGCCCTACTATGCATTATTCAGTTAGTCGTGAAGACTATCTCGTGGATCATAACACTGATCTAGCACCAGATCATGCCGGCTTATTATCAGAAGGCTACAAAAAACAAAAGCTCAGAGCACACTCGGACTTTTACTGGAATACAGCAACGAACGATTGGGCTCTGAGCTTTCTGGGCACACATGATCTCATGTGCGAAAGTAAAGGTAAGAATCTTGCCAGCTTTGCATTACACAAGCGGGCTAAAGAACTTACTTTGCTTTAGGAGCACGTGGCTTTTTAGGAGCCGCTGGGACTTTAGCTTTTTTAGGTGCGGCTGCGGCTGGTGCTTGCTCAACTACGGCTGCCGGAACAACAGCTTCCGGAACAACTACCACTGCCTCAACTGCAGGAGCTGTAGTCGCAATGACTGATGCCTCTGTGCCAGCTGGGATTGGATCAACTTTGTATAGTGCCTCTGGGGCTGCTTCTGGCTTTTTGCCTGTGAAGAATTCTGCAATTTTCTTGAACATTTAAGTTCCTCCTTAGGTGTGTATTTATAACTAAATATAACTATGACGTTTAATTTTATCAAATGGGCTACTTTATTAGAAGATCGCCAGCCAAAAACTCTAGCGTTAGCTGATCTACCTTACGGTCGTAAAGAACTGGCGCCTGCTATATCTGAAGAAACCATCGATTATCATTATGGTAAATTGGCAAAGGCCTATGTTGATCGTTATAACAAAGGTGAAGGCGATGCTGACTTTAATGAAGCTGGTGCATTCCTACACAATATATTGTTTCCACAATATCAGCCAGCAGAAGGCACAAACACCCCTGGCGGATATGCATTAAGTTTCTTACTAATGCACTATTCAAGTTTTGAAGATTTTAAAGAGAAATTTGAAAAAGTGGCCATGGGTGTTCAAGGATCGGGTTGGATTTATCTAGCCCGAAACGGTGAGATTAAAACAATCAAAAATCATCAGATTAAAAGCGATATAGTGCTGTTGATAGATTGGTGGGAACATGCATGGGCATTAGACTACCAACATGACAAGAAACGCTATCTAACTAACCAGTGGAAAATTATCAACTGGGATATCATCAACGCTAGGTTATCTACAATCGGCTAATGTCAGCCATACTGCTGGCAGGCATGTCCCATATTAGGCGTCGCTCGACGCCTTTCTTTTGGGCAAATCGTTTGGGATCACAGTTATTGCAACAATGAAAATAATTGTTGCTGAGTCTTTTAGAATCAACTGATCCTTTAAGGCGTTGAAATCCTTCGCCACAATTATCACAACGAAACACAGCATACCTGCGACTGCGACTATAGTCATGTGACTGACCAAGTTTGCTGATTCTAGTATAGTGTAAAGTTTGTTCTTCTATTGAAATAAACATAAATGTATTTACATTAAGGTTATAAAAAAATAAGGTAAATACCTTTAGAGGCGGTAAAATGATAGAAATTACACAATCAGCAAAGACAAAAATCTTAGATATTCTAGCAGAAGAAAACAATCCAAAGATGTCTTTAAGAACATTTGTTCAAGGCGGTGGATGCAGCGGATTCACTTACGGATTTACACTAGACGAAGAACACCACGACGATGACTTTGAAATACCGCTGGAACATTTTAAAGTATTAGTAGATGCTATGAGTATGCAGTATCTACAGGGCGCAGTAATAGACTATAAAGAAGATCTACAAGGATCTAGTTTTTCAATTAAGAATCCAAACGCAACTTCTACTTGCGGTTGCGGTTCAAGTTTTGGGGTATAACAAATGGCACGACAATCGGTTGATATTGGAACACAAGGTAATGACGGGACCGGCGACAGTATTCGCGAATCGTTTAGAAAAGTCAATGACAATTTCAGAGAAATTTATGCCATTGTAGGTGGTGGCGATACTATTGGATTTGTTAATTTAGATGACGTAGACGTTGACAAGCGTAATAGTTTAGGTATAGCAGTAACACCGACACAGCCAGCAACCAGCCTCGAGGGCTATGCTAATCACGTGGTTGCAGTTGATGGACTAGGTGTAGCACTTAATCTAAAAGAATTAGCATCTGGCTCAGGTATCGGCATTGATAACAGCACTCCTGGAAAAATTACCATCACAAACACCAAAGGTGATGTCAGTGCTGACGGAAAACCAAGAATGGGCGGCCCGTTAAATGCCAATACATTTGCTATTGGTAATTTATCCGATCCCACACCGTCTGCACTAACACAATTCAATACCATACATCAAACTACAGTTTCACTGAATAGCCTTGCTGTAAACAAAGGATACGCTGATACTACATACGTGGCCAAATCAGGGGCTACAATGACCGGAGCATTGAATGTTCCAGCAGGTGCCAGTGGCACACAAGTTCCTCGAAGAAATGAAGTAGTTGGATTATCCGGTGACACAATGACCGGTGTGCTGACCTTAAGTGACCATCCAGGATCACTAGCTGGACAAATATCATCAGATCCCGATGCTAAACAAGCAGTAACCAAATATTACGTTGATAATAACAGTTATTCTAGTAATGTAAATTTATTTGTTTCTACCAACGGTGATGATGCACAAACTAATACACCGGCTGGCCGAGAAGGCCGTAGTCAATCTTATGCATATGCCACTATCGGCGCGGCCGCTGCCAAGGCAGAAGAATTAATTTCATACGGTAGAGAAGAGCCAGGGCCATATCGACAGGTATTAATCTATACACAAGGGATTAAACAAACAGCAACAACAGTAGCTACTAATTTTTATAGAAATGGCAATGCTACTAATACAGCATACACTGATGCTACTTTCTTGCTGACTCAGAATAGAACGTTTATTCAAGCTGAAGTAATTGCTTATTTAGGTGCCGCTTATCCGAATTTAAACTATAACACTGCAACTTGTTATAGAGATGTTGGGTTAATTGTTGATGCTATTATCATCGACTTGACCACTGGCGGAACATATCAAAGTGTAACTGCTGGCAGATCTTATTACAGAAGTGCAAGTTCACAAATTGCCAGAACTAGTCAATTAACAGAAACTATTGCCGGTATTCAACGTGCTCAAGATATTGCAGCCAGTATTGTTCAAAACGTTGTTATCACTAAAACAACCAACGGCATAAGTCCTAACACTGAAACACAATATACTAACCCTAGTTACAATCATACATCAGCAGGCGCAATATCCAGCATGAATGCATTGTTTAACTATGTTAAATCAATTATAAATGATATTACAACAGCGCCGGCAACATCCTTCGGTGACGGACTAGTTGAGATCAGCTTTTCCAACGGTGGTAACGGTTATGTTGATCAAGGTGATGAAAATAATTTAGATATTACACCGGGAAAAGTTATTCGGGGATTGACCTCCGGTGCTACTGCTATTATTACAGAATATGCAGCCAACGAAGATTCAACTAATTATGACTTTATTAGATGCCGATTGGTTCGAGGTCCAGTTAATTTCGAACTAGGTGAGCAGTTAGAATTTGGTGAACCAAACGTAGAAATACAATTAACTATTCTAATTGAAAGCGGAGTTTACTATGACGACTATCCGATTAGAGTTCCACCTAACGTTACCTTACAAGGTGATGAGTTCCGTAGAACAATTATTAGACCAAAGAATAGAGTTAGTCAAAGTCCCTGGGCAAGAACATATTTCTACAGAGATGGAACCTTTGACGGACTATTAATTGGTTCTATTGACTATTCTGTAAATTATGCACCGAGTATTGGTATTACGCCTGACGGAACCAGTAACAGCATCAGTCTAGCACTGAGCAGTGGCACTGCCGATCGTTCCGTTATCAATAAAGTAATTGTAATTTCCAACGGTAAGGCTGTTATTACAGGAGTCAGTGGATCTACAATAACTGCCAATGTTATTGAACAACTCAGTAATACCAATACGGTAGCATCGGGACAATGGTTTATCTATGATACATTTAACTATGGTTATCATTATTTGTCTAATGTCACTGATCCTATATTCACGGGCAGTATCTCTGGAACTCAATTAACAGTTACAGGAGTTACTCAAGGAATAATATTACCGGGAACAATTATCACCGGAACCGGTATTACCACTGGCACTACTATTGTTGACACAACATTTACCGGCCAACTTACTGGTTCAACTCTGACAGTGTCTGCAATAACCTATGGACCTATTAGAGTTGGGCAAACACTGACCGGAACTAATATTCCATATGGAACTACAATATCATCTCAACTCACTGGCACAACAGGAGATGTAGGAACTTATGCAGTCAGCACATCAAGTGCTGTGTTCACTGGTAGTATCTCTGTTAATACACTAGTTGTTAGTGCTGTTACTACGGGACCTATTATACCAGGTCAGGCTATTGCAGGCACAGGCGTAACTGCAAACACTGTTATATCGGCACAACTTTCCGGAACACTCGGTGGCGCTGGACAATACAGTGTCAACATTAATCAAACAGTCACTGCCGGCACTACCTTTACTGCAACCATAGCATCAACTACTGTTACTGCACAAGGCAGTGGAACCGGAGCCAATGGCGTATACACGGTGGACAGAAGTCAAACTGTTAGCTCTACCACCATCAGAACTAGTCCAAAAAATAACAAAGACATGGACGTATTCTTGTGGAACGATCAAGGTAAAATGCAAAACATGACTGGTCAAGGTCATGGAGGATTTATGTGCGTTCTTGATCCGGCTGGACGAATTGGCAGCAAATCACCATACTTCCAAAGTAATTCAAGTTTCAGCCAGAGCATGAACAAGCAGGCATTCCGTGGCGGTATGTATATTGACGGATTCGTTGGAAGACTTACCGCTAACATTACTGCTGTCAGCGGTAGTGGCTTAGAATTAACACTCAGTGGACTGGGTTACAGGACTCCTCTAGCACCTTGTGCATTCTATGATAGTGGTTCACGATATCAGATTGACTATATTAAAACTTATGATGCAATCACTGGTATTGCAGTAGTTAAATTAAATGATTCAACTCCTTGGCTCAGCAGTAACGTAGCCATTACATTAGAAACTCCTGGTAATCGTTCAATGCTGGCCAACGACTTTACACAGGTTAATGACCTTGGCTACGGTGTTGTAGTTAACAACACTGGTCTTACTGAGCAAGTATCAACATTTACCTACTATTGCTGGACTGCCTATATGGCAGCCAATGGTGGACAGATACGGTCTGTAGCTGGTTCTAATGCTCACGGTCAATACGGACTCAAATCTATCGGATCAGATCCTACCGAAGTTCCAGATACTGTTTCATTAATTAACGGCACTAGTCAAACTGCTAGGGTTTATAAGTTAGGTTACTATGCTGCATCATTTACAGCTACCATCTCCTCTCTTACAATGACTGTAAGTGCTGTTGCCTATGGAACCATTGGTGTGGGGTCAACAGTTAGAGGAACCAGTGTTACTGACAAGAGCCTTATTGAAGCTCAGATAACTCCGTTACTCGGTGGTGAGTCATTAGGCGGCATTGGACGATATACCATGTCCGTGGCATCAACTATTGCTTCACCTACTGCTATGCTAGCGTCAATTTACATGAACGCCAATGCTACGTCGTTGTTCATCTATGCCTATGACTACAAACCAACCAACGTTTCAGAATTAGAAATTGATCACGGCGGCAGTGTTGGCATATCACGATACGAAATCAACAGTATAGAAAATACTGCGTTCTCATATGGTGGCTATACCATTATTAAATTGAATATGAGCACCGCGGCCAATGATAATAGAACATCAACTGGTCTTGGAGCATTCTTAGTGCATGATCAAGTTGTAGCCCTTAGAACGTTGACTAACTTTAAAATGGATGGTGTTGAAAACGTTCAGCCAGTTAGACCATCAACTGCCTTGCAATTTGACAACGAATTTACAGAAGTTTATAGAACCATTGCATATAATCTTGTAGAACCGACAGGCGAGGCGCTGGCTGCTAATCAAGCTATACTTACCTCTGATGCATCCTACAACTATGTTAAGATGTCTACTACACCTCTTAGCATACAAACTACTGATCCCGACAGTCCGACTAAAACCATGGGATACACCATTGGCGATACTAAGATTGCCATTGACACTATCACTACTTCAAATAGCAGTTCTAGATTAAATGCTGGTGACTTAATCCTAGCATGGAGTGGCAAGGTTCACAGAGTTTCTGCATATGTTGCAGAATCGTATGGAGCAACGGTTAACATCACTGGCGCTACACAGGCACTGCCTTGTGTAATCACCGCAGTAAATCACGGATTGATCAATGGAGACAGTGTTAGAATCACTGATATCCCAGCTGGTAGTATGACTGGTCTCAATGATCAAAATTACTGGATTACAAAACTAACTGCCAATACTTTCCAACTCTATAGCAATGCCAGCAGAACCACTGGATTAAATTCTTCAGCTATGAGTCCGTATACCACTGGCGGTGTAATGAAGAAACGCATACCGTCTTATATTACCGTTGTTGATGTCAGCGATAAGAATGCCGTTGCAACAGCCGCAGGTATTGCCACAGCGTTTTCAACTACTGATACTAGAACGTTGAGAGCTGGCGCAGCAGCCGGTGCAACTGGTGTTGTAACTGTGCGTATTTCAACTACTCGTGTAACAGGCCATGACTTCTTGGACATTGGAACTGGTGGATTCAATACCACTAACTATCCTAACATTACATTTGGTAGTCCTGCACAGGCTGCTGTGCAAGATCAAGAAGTAGTAGAATTAGGTGTAGGTCGTGTGTTCTATGTGTCAACAGACCAATATGGTATCTTTCGTGTAGGACGATTCTTTACAGTTGACCAAGGAACTGGTTCAGTTACATTCTCAGCTGCCATTGCGTTGAGTAACTTAGACGGTCTAGGATTTAAGCGTGGTGTTGTTGTCAGCGAGTTCTCAACAGATAACACCATGACTGGTAATGCTTCAGATGCTGTGCCAACACAGAGTGCCACACGAGGCTATATTGACAAGCGATTAGGTTTAGACCATAGCGGCGTGTCAGTTGCTGCCGGTAATAGAATTGGTCCTGGATTCCTGCCACTAAACGGTGGTAACCCAATGAGTGGTTCTATACAGATGGGGTCTAACAAGATCCAAGGTCTAGGCGATCCAATTTCTAGTTCGGATGCAGCCACTAAAAATTATGTAGACAGTCAAACACAGGCCTACGATGAATTTTCAGAATTGGCAGATGTCTATATTGATTCACCTGTCACTGGTGAATTGCCAGTGTTCCTCGGAGCTGGTAATGCTATAACTAATGCACCATTCGCTGGAACTATAAATTCAACAGTTGCCTACACTGTGACAACCACACTGCAAACAGCTATCATTTCAACGGGTAGCATACCGGGTAATACTTTGAACATTGCCAGTTCAACAGGATGGAGTGGTGCTGGTGGTAGATTTAAAATCGGTAATGAAATATTCAGCTACAGCAACATTAGTCCTGCTAACACCATAAATGGTATTACTAGAGCTCGACAGGGCACAACTTCGGCTACGTATACAATAGGAACCACTGTTTCGTATGTTCCTAGCGCACAGATATCGTTGAGTCTTGCAGCCGGTAGTATTGTCAACGCAGACATCAATGCTAGTGCTGCCATTGTTCAAAGTAAATTAGCACTTGATAATGCCACAACCTCTACAAAAGGTATTGCCAGTTTTTCAAGCACAAACTTTGATGTGACCAGCGGTGCAGCCAGCATCAAAACTAACGGTGTTGCACTGACTAATCTTGCCACAATCAGTGATGCCAGTGTATTGGCTAACTTTGCAGGCAGTGCCGCATCCCCGGCGGCTACTACACCTGAAACCATTGTAACACGTGGTCTCAGCAACATGTTCAGTAGCACTGGTGTTATAACATTGACTGCCACTGGAACACCAACCGACACATTTGGCGTTACCACTGTGTCAGCCGGTGCTACAAACAACGCACTGGCACAACGTGATGCCAGTGGTAGACTTGATGCTACGGCATTCTTGTTAAACAGTCAGGAAATTTTAAGTTACTCAAGCACCACGCTGAAAGTTAAGACACCTGGTGGTGTTGAAATTATTAGCGCAACTGGTGGTGCAGCAGCATCTACTCCAGTAACACTGACTGGTCAATTCACACTGGGTGCAAGTTCAACATTGGTAGCATCAAGTGCTACTACTGCTGGTTCAGCTACCACTGCTACCACTGCCACACAGGCAGATTCATTGTTATGGAATTCATCATATCGTTCAGCGGCTTCTACAGCCACAGCTAACACCATTGTTGCTCGTGATGCCAGTTCTGACATTTATGCAAACTTATTCCAGGGAACTGCCACTGCGGCACGTTATCAAGACTTGGCTGAGTTTTATAGAGCTGATGCAGACTACGATCCAGGCACTGTGCTAATCTTCGGAGGAAACAGTGAAGTTACTATCAGCAACACATTAAGTGATACAAGACTGGCAGGTGTTGTAACCACTGATCCAGGATTTATCATGGGCAAGGACATGGAAGGCGTAAGAGCATGTATTGCTCTACAAGGTCGTGTGCCATGTAAGGTGGTTGGTCGAGTTAAGAAGGGCGAAATGTTAACTACATCAGCAGTGGCTGGACATGCTACACGGGCACTGGATCCAAAGATTGGAACCATAATTGGTAAAGCATTAGAAGACAAAGATTACAGCGAAGCTGGTGTAATTGAAGTTGCAGTGGGGCGAGTATAATGACACAAAAAACAATAAATTTAGGAATTGCAGACAAAGGCAATGGCGATCCTTTGCGTGTAGCATTCGACAAGGTCAATGATAATTTTACTGAGTTGTATGCTAACCTTACTACATACCTTCCTAATCCGGATGGCAATGATGGAAAGTTCCTAACCACAGACGGCGTTGACTTAATATGGGACACAGTTCCATCTGACGTTAATCAACTAACCGACGTGGACGGATTGATCGGTAGTGCTATAAGCAATGTAGGAGCAACGCCCCCGGCTGTGCATCCAGAAGGCGCATTATGGTATGATAGCGTCAGTGGTAGGATCTATGTTTACTATGATGCTAGTTGGATTGATGCTAGTCCCAAAGGTGTTGCCAGTTCAATCATGAGCGGCACCAAGGCCAGTAACGCCACAGGAACTGTGGGACAGATCAGTTACGATGCCAACTACATTTATGTTTGCACAGCAACTAATACATGGAAGAGATCACCGTTAACCGGTGGATATTAAACAAGGAAGCGAGCGATGGCAATAGATTTTCCAAACAGGCCCGAATCGGGTGATGTCTACTCAGGTCCAAATGGTGTTAGTTATACATTTGACGGCATCAAGTGGATTGGTCAGGAGCAAAGCAGTGGAGGCGGAGCCGGGTTGCCGGATCAAACAGGACAGGTTGGAAAGTTCTTAACCACAGACGGCAATGGTAATGCAAGCTGGGCAGACGCTGAAGGTCCTAAAGGCGATACCGGCGATACTGGCCCTAAAGGCGATAAAGGTGACCAGGGTGAACAAGGAGAAGTTGGACCACAAGGTGAACAAGGCGTTCGTGGAGAACAAGGTGAATCAGGAGCAGAAGGTCAACAAGGTGAGCAAGGTGTTCCAGGTCAGCAAGGAGAACAAGGAGTTCCCGGACAAAAAGGTGACCAAGGCGAGCCAGGTAATGAAGGTGCTCAGGGACAGCAAGGAGTTCCTGGCACAACAGGCAGTCAGGGAGAACCAGGACAAAAAGGCGATCAAGGCATTCCGGGTAATGAAGGTGCTCAAGGTGTTCCTGGAAGTCCAGGTGCTGCTGGTGCTGCTGGTGCCAAAGGTGATCCGGGCGATACTGGACCACGTGGCGAGAAAGGTGATCAAGGTATTCCAGGTAATGACAGCACAGTTCAAGGACCCAAAGGAGACACTGGCGATCAAGGCGTCAGTGTTACACTACAGGGAACCAAAGCCACAATTGGAGACTTGCCCTTAACCGGCTCAGCTGGACACGGATGGATTGTTACCACAGGCGACGGTCTTACGCACTTAAATGGTAGTCTATGGTTTTGGAACGTCACAGACGGTGCTTGGAATGACATTGGACCTATTGTTGGTCCACAAGGTGACAAGGGCGATCCTGGAGACCAAGGTGCCAAAGGCGATCAGGGTGAGCCAGGTAATGATGGTGCGCCAGGCGCAGACGGTGCCAAAGGCGATACTGGTGAAACTGGTCCACCTGGTGATCCGGGACTACCAGGTTCCAGTGGTGCTAAAGGAGATCAAGGCGAACCTGGAGAACCTGGGCAACAAGGTGAGCAAGGAGTTCCAGGACAACAAGGCGAGCAGGGTATTCCAGGAGAGAAGGGTGATCAAGGCGAACCTGGAGAACCTGGGCAACAAGGTGAGCAAGGAGTTCCAGGTCAGCAAGGTGATCAAGGAGTTCCTGGCGTTCCTGGAGAAGGTGTTTCCACCGGCGGGACCATTGGTCAAGTATTGGCCAAACTATCTAGTGATGACTATGACACAGGTTGGATTGATCAACTTAGTAATATTGACAGATTAACTGCCAGTGATAAACAACTGGTGCTAGGCACTGATGGTGTATTAACATTCCCTAATAGCACAACTATTGCAGATGCTACTGAAACAATAACATACAATGCAATAAACTCTTTGAATTATGAAAGTGGTAAGATTGGAACATTTTCTACACTGAATCTTGATGTTACAGATCCCAAGAGTGTGGTCGGTGGATGGATTGTAAACGGCCCAGGAGTAACCGACGGTGTTGTTGACGGCACTGATACTTTAGTGCAACTAGTGAGTATTAACACTTCCACTGGCAATGCGTTCATAGATGGAGAATCATATACATTTACAAGTCCAACACCCCTTAGTGTTGGTTCTAAAATTACTGTAAACAACAATGACTGGACATTTAGCGAGAATGGTAGTTTAACATTCCCTAACGGTGCTCTTAAGATTGCCGGTAATACAATTAGCAATTATGTTGCCGATGATGATCTCGGCAGCGGAAGTCAACTTGAAGTATCTCAATCAAAGACAGTTATCACAAACGGAGTTACTAATAGTCTAGGAGGTGGTCCGTCACTAATAAGTCAAGCTCTATTTGAAGTTAGCACCAACGGAATTCTCAGCTCCTTCCAAGTTATTAATACATTAGACGATACATCACTAACCAGTGAGGTCCTAACTGAATTAGACAACACTAGCTTTAAGATTGGACAAAGAGTTACTAATGATCTAGGTAGTGGCGAGCCTCTTGTAGCATTTAATGGATGGACCTTTAGCACAAACGCACCTGGCGACATAAAAACATTGACATTCCCAGATGACACAGTTCAAAGCACAGCCTGGACTGGTATTACAGGGTTTGGTAAAGGCTTTACTGACTCATTAGATGCTGGAAAGATTACTACCAGCAAACTATACAATGAAAATCCTAACCAAGGACTTAACAATCAATACACATTAGAAGTTACCAATGGCGGTGTTGTGGCATTGCCAGATGGTAGTATTATTAACGGTGCTACGCTAAAAACCATAGCAGGCAACTATGCTGGTATCACAGCAGGTCCACAAGGTGCTGATGAAGATTCATGGGTATGGGTTGACAATAATGGCGCAACTATTTCTACAAAATATAGCACAGATGCTCATACCTGGACATTTGATAACGATGGTATATTAACATTCCCCAACAACAACGGACAGATAGGACAGTTAGCAAGTCCATATACTGGATTAGAATTCCGCACAGGTGCTGGAGCAGATTGGATTGGTATCAGCTACGGTGAGATCAACGATAACAACACCAGCTACTTTTACTTTGACAAAGATGGCGGTGATTATACTACTGCTAATCATCGTGCTCATTTACAGATTAAGAATCCCGCACACGACGGACACGTTGAATGGTTGTTTGACTCAGATGGTCTACTAACATTTCCAGGTGCAGAAGGATTCCAAGCAACATTTGGCAGTGTTGAGCCCATAGGTGATGTGCTACACAGTGTCAACAGTTTATATCTAGAATCAGAATTGACTGTTGGCTTGACCAGCGGAACTCAAGTAGATGGTTTAGAAACTGCCTACAATGATGAACTGACAAATTTAACCAGTCTGCTGTCAGCGGAGCTTTACGGCACCTCCTTCCTACCCGCAAGTCATGATTCAATCATTGCGTTGGCAGCGGCAAAGGCTATTAATCCACTCATATCAGATCAAATAATAACAGTTGCAATTGCAGTGTCCGACGCATGGGATACTTGGCAAGCGGCATTAAATTTGAGTGAAGTTAATATCAGTGTAGCAGGCAGTCACGTTTGGAACTTTGGTGCTGATGGTAAATTAACATTACCTGGTGGATTGCTTGGAACTACCAGCATAATAAATAGCGGAGGGTTTGGGTCAATTGGAGCTGATGGGAGCTCAAGCATCGCGTGGACAGACAGTGACTCCAACCCAACACAGATTTCAGCTATAACAGCAGATGGCAATACTGGTGTGGTAATACAAGCAGGTGCAGTTGCTGGAGGGCCGCCGGTTCCAGATTATCAATGGACCTTTGGCACAGATGGTAGTTTAACATTACCAGAAGGTAGTTATATAAATGAAACTACACCAATACAAGGCTTTGTAAGAACAAAATATGCAGGAAGTTCAAACGGAGATGTAAATTATTTTACAACTGCTACACTTATTGAAACTAGCATTAT
>Ga0209191_1001866_pt1 | contig 13569 bp, 23 predicted proteins | sample S_130626_EF_Meta_FD_187320 | JGI IMG/M metagenome (GOLD analysis project Ga0209191, IMG submission 187320) | Freshwater microbial communities from Lake Simoncouche, Canada to study carbon cycling - S_130626_EF_MetaG (SPAdes) (version 2) | ecosystem: Environmental > Aquatic > Freshwater > Lake ... | reverse complement strand
AGGTGAATTACTCTGTGAAAGAATTCCAGATAGTGTATTCGTCAGCGGCGCAATGAAAACAGGCGATAGAAAAGAACACTATGATGAAATTAAAGAGAGTGATGGCAAGGTTATTGTGGCGACTTATGGTGTGGCCGCTGTGGGTATTAATATTCCTCGTATTTTTAATCTGGTTCTTTTGGAACCCGGAAAGAGCTTTGTTAGAGTTATCCAAAGCATTGGACGAGGTATTAGACGTGCTCAAGACAAGGACCATGTAGAAATTTGGGACTTGACGTCAAGTGCAAAGTTTAGTAAGAAGCATCTTACTACAAGAAAGAAATACTATGAGGAAGCTGGCTATCCTTATAAAATCGAGAAAGTGAAATACCTATGAACATATTAACTTCAGATAATGAAGCCTTTGAGTTGAACTCATTGCCAGAAGAAGTGGAAGATCTGCGTTATGGAGTTCTCGATTGGAATGATCCTAAAAACGTTGATTACCATTTTGTGCCATTGATCTTCATGGAAACATTTCATGCACCTGCGGCTGTATTAAAAATCGGAGAGTATGTTATACAAGTTCCCTTGGATTGGTATATTGTCATAGGCGAAAAAGATCATGGAGATCCTGAGATTGTTCCTATTATGAATATCAATGATCGAGGTTTCAGTGCATTCACATTTAACCCTATTAGTAGTTTTAGGTTGGACTTTCAGCCACTGGAAATCATCAATGTATTTCAAGATATTCGTTGGTATACTCCTAAACTAAAACATGGACATATTCTAGCAGTACCACTTGAAAGCGGAGACAAACCCTTGTGTGCTTATTTTGTCAAAGAAACAACCAAGCTGCCGGAAGTATTGTCCATAGACAAGATGTATTAAAAAGCGTATAATACAATATGGCAACAAAAGCTCCGATGTTAGATATGTTTAAGCGAGTGCTTCCAGCTTTGGATACTCGTAATAAGAAACTCTACGAAAATTTCAGTGAAGAAGAAATGAAAGGGTTTAGTCCTTGGCTTGTTCAAAGATATTTGAGCAGTGCTGAAAGTGCCAACAATGCTGTCATTGAACATTACTTGATTATGACCAATGACATTGTCAATGTTAACTTCAGCGAAGTCAAGGATCCAGAGATGACTTGGAAGTTAATGAGCATGGTGGGTATTGGCAAAACTCTCAAACATCCATACATTGCTCCTGGCGGTGGTAAGAGAAAAAAGAAAAATGCTTTTAGATCTTGGCTCAGTGAACAGAATCCTCACTTAGATGATCAAGAGTTGGATATTTGGATCGGCAACTTAGATAAAAAATCCGCAAAGGATATGTTAGAACAATATCACGTTAAAGATAAAGATGTTATATCTAGTGCCAATGACTTATAAATGTATATATTGTAATAAAGATTTTGTCCGTGAAACTACACTTATGTCTCACTTGTGTGAGAAGAAGCGTAGAATGATGGATAAAGATCAAAAGCAAAATCGCATCGCTTATCAAAGTTGGTTAATATATCGTAAAATGATTATTGCCAATGTTAAACACAATAAACCCTATGAAGATTTTATCAACGATAGATACTATTTAGACTTTATGAAGGTATCCAAGCATATCATTGATTTGAACTTGGACAAGCCAGAAGAATTTGTTAGATTTGTTTTAAAGAATGCTGTTAAAATAGATGACTGGTGCAAAGCAGTGGTCTACGAAACTTATGTCAAAGATAGAACTAAAAAAGAAACAGTAGAGCGAGCTATTGAGCGAAGTTTGTTAAATATGAAAGCCTGGGCAGAAAAGACTGGCAATAATTGGGGCGAATACTTTGTTAAAGTTAGCACAGTAGACGCAGTACAGGATATTAGAATGGGTCGTATAAGTCCGTGGTGTACCTTTGCTACAGATCAAGGTAGCAGATTAATTGATAGGTTTGAACCCGGACAGGTTCAAGCATTGATAGATTACATTGAGCCTTTATCATGGAAGGCCAAAGTAAAACGTCAGCAAAGTGATGCTGATTGGGTACAGGAAGTTTTTAACAAGGCAGAAATACAATGAATCAATATAAACAACAAGCAGTTCCAGCATTGCTAAAAAGTCGTCAAGTACAAGAAGCCCGAGTACGATTAATCAATGACATGGTTGAAATAGATATGAATGGCAAAAAAGTAATTGTACCCACAGCCGAATCATATCAACGTTTGCTGAAGAAAGTTGCAATTTTAGAACAAAAGTTATATGCCACAGATAACAAAGCAAATAGATCAGCTAGGATGAAAAATGAGTGAAAAAGATAATAGTTTAGAATACGTTTACAACGAAGTGTTAATGGTCATGGAACGTTTATTAAAAGAAGATCAAAATCCATTGGCTATTGCCGCAGTATTAGCAAGTCAGGCCATGGGATTATATAAAACAGTTTTAAGTGACAAAGACTATGATTCTATGATTGATAGCTTAATAGATAAAAAAGACAGCGTTCAACCCTATGAAGCTAGGAGTTTACATTGAGTTTTGACGTTGACATTGACTTTGCTGATAGAGAACAAATTCTTAAATTAGTAGCACATCGTGCCGCCATGCAAAAAGACAGCAGTAAAGAGCGTAAGCATAACACTGGTGTTTACTTTCATCATGTTCCTGTTAATCCATTTACAGGACTATGTACATTAGATTATAAACAAGCAGAATCCGCAGGCTGGTTTAAGATTGATTTACTTAATGTCGGAATCTATAACAACTTCACCAGTAATGAACAAATAGATGATTTATTGACCAAAGAACCTATGTGGGAATTACTAGAACATCGAGAAGTTATACAACAGCTATTTCATATTCATAATCACAGTGACACAGTTATTAGAATGAAGCCAAGAAGTATTGATCAACTTGCCATGGTATTGGCAGTTATTCGTCCTGGTAAGAAACATTTAATAGGACGTAGTTGGGCGGAGATAGAAAAAGAAGTATGGACTAAAACAGAAGATGTTTATAGTTTTAAGAAGTCGCATAGTTTTGGCTATGCCGCTGCCATTGTATTACAGCTTAATCAATTAGCTTACGGTATTAACAGTGGCAAGACCTAATAGGCTAAGAGTTTTAATATAAAACCATCCTATATCAAATTCAAACCAACGTTTGCTTAACTTTGCACTAGCCGGAGTCATATGGTGATTGTTGTGCAATTCTTCACCGCCAATCCATATAGCCCACGGTATTAAATTAGTGCTACGGTCTTTTGTGCTGCCATTTCTATATCCCCACCAGTGACCTAGGCCATTGATAACTCCTGCCGCCCAGAATGGTATCCACAACATCTGTACTGCCCATATCACAAGTCCCATCCAACCGAATAACAACAAATTAATGGCCAGCATTACAATTACGCCTGAGTAGTTATAAGGAGTGTACAGTTTTCGTTCAATCCAGTCATCGGGTGTGCCTCTGCCAAAGCTCACTATCATTTTTGCATTTTTTCCCGACAAATAATAATAATAAACACCTCTGAATAATATGTTTAAAATTCCATGTACATGTGGACTATGCGGATCGCCTTCTTTATCAGTTGTACTATGATGTTTTCTATGTATTGCTACCCATTGTCTAGTAATCATGCCAGTGGTTAACCATAGCCACAATCTAAAAAAGTGACTGACAATGGGATGAAATGTAACTGATTTATGTGCCTGACTTCTGTGTAAAAAGCAAGTTACAGCAACAATGGTGATGTGAGTTAACACAAGGATGTATATTATTTCTAGCATAATATACTTATCTTAAAGTTTTTGAACTAGTTGTATTTGACGGCGTTTGATACGTTTAGTGATAATGTTTTGTAGACTAACTGCTTCACCATGCACTATTTCAAAGTCTTTTACGTTATAAGTTCGAAGACAGTAGCTAAACTTTTTGAACTTTGGCCCTATAACTAAGTTAATTGGCAGTTGTCTATTGCTACCCCACCACCATTCTTCGCCGCATTCTAGAAATTCTGCTTTATCTTCTTTACAATTTAAAACATTTAAGACATATATGCTGGCCAGAGTTTGGGTATAATTTTGTATAATACCTATGATTTCTTCTTCCCCTGCCCTACATAGACATAAAAAAGGGAATTTTTCTAATATTTCATTATGATCTGCCATTGCAATATTTAGTAGTCAATTCAATTCAATTAAATTAAATAAATATAACTATGAGCGATACATTCACATTACTAAGCTATCCACAACGTACTATATTGATATATGCAGAAGGATACAGCAGGACACAAAACATGCCATTTAATACGACTAGAAAAACAATCTATAAAGGTGTAGACAATACGCTGGGATTTGATATTAAAAATCAGGACCGTAAACCCATCAGCTTATTGGGCAAAACAGTTATAGTCAATATAATGCAAGTTCGTAATGGAGAATTAATTGTACAGCGTAGAGCAACTATTATAAATGCTGAAAATGGTTTCTGTGAATTTACACTTTTCAGCAGTGATCTAATTGACATGGACCCTGGCATTTATCAATTAAGCGCAGTGGTCTATGATGAAAGTGGTCAAGCCAAATCGTTGTACACTGACAATAATCGTAGAGTTACTTTAGAATTAGAACTAGCAGATGGTGCGTATCCAAAGTATATTCCAAGTATTGATCTAACTTTTAGTCAATTAGGTTCAGCTTGGATCAGTCAAGCATTGCCAGGCAATCTGCAAAAAAATGACACCAGTTTATTACATACTATACAAATCAAAGTTACAAACTTTAAAGGAAAAGTTTCTGCTTTGGTAAGTTTAGACTATGACAGCGGCGGCAATTATTTTCCTGTTAAGTTTGTCAACGATGCCATGGACATTGTATTTGCACCTCCATACGGTTATATTACTCCACAGGATCGTTGGCCAGACAGTGTCATCGAAGGTTGGAATTTTATTACCAATGCTCGTTGGGTAAAGATAATGTATACTCCGGACAGCAATAACACCGGAACAGTTGACAGAGTTATCTATAGAAGTTAAAATAGTAAGGTCATGACGGCCTTACAAACACTATTACAATCACGCATACACGGAAGACCCAGTCCAAAAGGCTGGATCAGTTTCAACTGCCCGATGTGTGTGGTAAATGGACAAAGTCGATTAGATACAAAACGTCGTGGCGGTTTAATGTTTAATCCCGACGGAGCAGTAAGCTATCATTGTTTTAATTGTAATTTTAAAACAAGTTGGACACCTGGCAGAACGCTTAGTTTTAAAATGCGTAAATTCATGCGTCAACTTGGATTTGATGAAGCAGAAGTACAACGATTAAACTTAGAATTACTAAGCCAAGCAGATGTAGAAACATTGGTACAACGTGAACCTGAACCAAGTTGGACTCCTGATTGGCCCGATTATGACTTGGGCTTTGATGTACGGCCCATCGACGATCCTGAGAAGATAGAATATTTAAAACATAGACAAGTTTATGATCTGGCAATATGGTTAGAAACAGATACAACATACGGTGGACTAAACAACAGAGCTATACTGCCTTTAACATATGAAAATAGACTAGTGGGTTTTCAAAGTAGACACGTCATAGGAGAACTACCCACTAAGTTTTCCAAGTATTATAAAAAAGCACCAGCTGACTATGTATTTGGTTTAGACAATCAAAGAGATAACAGACAGTTTGTTATTATCACAGAAGGTGAAATGGATGCGTTACTGACCAGCGGTTTAAGTATTGGCAGTAATAATTTAAGTGACCATCAAGCACAACTGATAGAAGACTTAAATATAGAACCTATCGTTATTCCAGACGCAGATAAAGCAGGCAGAGAATTAGTAGAACGTGCCGCAGATTACGGATGGAGTGTAAGTTTTCCTGAATGGGAAAACTGTAAAGACGTCAGCGATGCAGTAATGAAATATGGACGATTGTTTGCTATTCACAGCATACTACAGGCCGCAGAGCATAGTCCAACAAAAATAAGATTAATGGGAAAGAGATATTGTCAATGAGTAATGAAGTAAAAGAATATAGCACAGACTTGCAAAAGTTATTTCTAGAGTTTTTAGTAAGTGATAAAGAACTATTAAGTCGTTGTCAAAATGTTTTAGAAGGTAGTTACTTTTCTAGAAGTTTGCAGGCAACCGCAGAGTTCATTAAAGAATATGCAGGCAAGTACAGCGATTGTCCTACAATAGAACAGATTAAAGCAGTAACAGACACAGAACTTAGAATCATACCCGGAGAAGCAGCCAGTCACAAGGAATGGTTCTTAACAGAGTTTGAACAGTTTGCCCGCCACAAAGCATTAGAGAAAGCAATTCTTGCCAGCGCCGACTTATTAGATAAACAACGTTATGGTGAAGTAGAAAAGCTGATCAAAGATGCCAGCAACATCGGCTTGCCCAAGAGCTTTGGTACAAATTATTATGAAGATCCCATGGGTCGACTAATGTTGCTTAAGAATCAAAACGGCGGCACAAGCACAGGCTGGAAGACCATTGATGAAAAGTTATATGGCGGATTTAATCGAGGTGAACTAAACATCTTTGCCGGCGGATCTGGAGCAGGTAAGAGTTTGTTCTTACAAAACTTGGCATTGAACTGGAGTCAACAAGGACTCAATGGTGTTTATTTTAGTCTTGAACTCAGCGAAGGACTGTGTAGTATGCGAATGGATGCCATGCTTATGGGAATTGCTACTAAAGACATTTATAAGAACATTGATGATGTTGACCTTAACATTAAGATAAAAGGCAAGAAGTCGGGAAGATTACAGATTGTGCAACTCACAGCAGGTATTACTGTCAACGACTTAAAGTCTTGGATTAAAGAATTCCAAATACAACATAATAACAAAATTGACTTTGTGGTAGTTGATTACTTAGACTTAATGACTCCTGTGTCAGTAAAGATATCAGCAGAGAATACATTTATCAAAGACAAGTATGTATCTGAAGAACTTAGAGCAATGGCAGTACAAGGTGGATTTTTATTCTGTACAGCCAGTCAGTTGAATCGTGGTGCGGTCGAAAGTGTTGAATTTGACCACAGTCATATCAGTGGTGGCTTATCTAAGATTCAAACAGCAGATAATGTAATTGGTATCTTTAACAGTATGACCATGCGTGAGCGTGGTAGGGTACAGTTACAGTTTATGAAGACACGCAGTAGTAGTGCAGTGGGTACAAAGATTGAGTTGGAGTTTAACACAACAAGTTTGCGTATCACAGACTTGGATGAAGACAGTCCAGAAGCACCTACCACAGCAGACGTATTACATGATAGATTACGTAGGCAAGCGCAGACCGAATCTACTAGTACGCCTAGCACGTCAACTACATGGGAAAAGCCAAAAGCTAGAGAAGGATTTAGTTTAGAAACACCACAGCCTAAAGTGGAACCGTCCATTGCTATTAGAACAATGGACAGTAATAATAAACTCAATAATCTTCTAAAGAAGAGTTAATTATTTTAAACCACGCATCGCTGATTCTTGACCAGCATTAGTTGCAGTTCCGGGTGCGCCAATTTCACCAGCAGGTTGTCCTGCAGCCATATTTTGTCCAGCAGCCACTGCATCTCTATTCAAGTCTGTTTTTAATCTTTGGAATAGACTGTTATCTTCGGCAACGTATGTTAAAACTGTTTCTAATAAATCCATAAGAGCAGTCATTTGATTTAAACTAGGTCTACGATTCATATACATGGCTCGAACGCCTGCTCTTAAATCGTTGTAGTGATCTTCGCCCACTGCATCTTTAATAGCAGCCAAACGAGTCATTGTACGTGTAAATGTGCTGTTATCGATTTCTCTGCCGCCTTGTTCCGATCCCGGATCCAATTCGTTTAATTGTGCATCTTCTTCAATGGCTCTTAGTTTATTTAAAACTTCGCCCATGTTAAAATTTGTACTTGACATCATATTGATTTCTCCATTGTTAAAGTTATTTATCTATTTGATAAATACTTTCAAGGATGGACTTATATAGTGCGTAAACAAACACGATCTTTACTTGAAGAAATTACCAATATTGTGCCTCAAAGGGACAGAGAAAGTTTTGTAGAAAACAAAGCTGTAAATGTCATTGCAAGTACTCGGTATCTTGTTGAATATATACAAGAAAACTTTAATCAGGAACAAAGCGAAGACTTGCTAAAGCGTTTATTCAACAGTTTAAAAACCGGCGATGAAATGAAATTTCGCAGGGGAATTAAACAAATTAAAGAAGCAAATAATGGAAGACTTTGAACATTTATCAGGTTGGGATCTGTTAGTAGAAAGCAGACAATACCGATCAAATACAGCGGGTTTAAATTTAAGAAATGTCAGCGACTTTGCATTTTTAGATTTAATTTCATTGTTCATTCTTCAAAATGAATATGAAACAGCTCCGATATCAAAGAACTATGCAGATAAAACCATAGGATATAGGAACTTTTTACGTCCTAGACTTGCTGGCACAGACTTATATACCAGTCTAAATATATTAGCAAATCCAGACAGTGTGTTTAGTAAAAAGATACATCAAAATCCAGAAGCTGATGCGATACTTAGAACAAAATTAAAAGTTCACACACCCACAGTAAAACGTTATTTAGATTTGCTTGCAGATGGTACATTGAGAAAAGAAGATGCCGCAGTATTGTTATTGCGTTTAGAAAAACAATTAAACATCACCGACAGTAAATTAAAAAGTATTCGCAGACTGGCGCAAGATTGGCCGGCTATCAATGACATGCAACGAGAATTGGTAGTTGCTCGTATGTTACAATATTATCATAAATTTGCTAAACGCAGTGAGATGTCCGTGTTCTTAGAAGAATTAGGCAAAACAAAAGGTTATAAACTAAATGCACCTATAGATGCAGATCTTGCTAATTTAGGTTACGGGCAAAAAGTAGAGCCAGGTAAAAAAGGTTGGCTAGCAACTATAGCTCCGGCAGCTGGTTTAATAGCAGGATATAAGTTGGGATATGCTCTAACTGGTCCAAAAAACAAACATTAAACAGTATATTAATGTTGGAAAAAGATAAATAAACTTAAGAAAACATAGTTTTTCGAAGATACAAATTAGGAGAATTTTATTATGGCACAAAATGCAGCCCCATTTTCAGCAATCGGTCGTACCGTATTCATCAAGTCTTTTGCTAAGACAAACATCACGCAATCAGAATTAAATGCTTTGGTACAAACTGTTCAACAAACAGCCACTATCACAGCTATTGGTGCTTTCACAGCTGGTACTAGCGATGTTGTTAACATGATCATTGAAGGTGCAGATGTAACTGAAGTAGCTGGTTATACAGTTAGTGACGTAGCATTCTAAATTTTAGAGTGTAACTTTTTCGGGATGGGAAGCCGCTATACTTTTTTGGTATAGCGGTTTTTCTTTTTGCGATAAATACTAGTAACATAGGATATAGGCATGCAGATATTTGTTCGATATAATTCACAAACAATAACACTTGATGTAGAGCCAAGTGATAATATCGAAGCAGTCAAGGGAAAGATACAAGACAAAGAAGGTATACCTCCGGACCAACAAATATTAAAATTTGCAAACAGACTACTTGAAGATGGTCGAACTTTGTCAGACTACAATATACAAAAAGAAGCCGTCTTAATCTTAACATTAAAGGAAACTACAATCATGCAAAACGCTGGACCATTTCAAGTCATAGGAAGAAGTGTATTTTTAAAGAGCTTTGAAAAGAATTCAGGCCAAATCGATCAAGCTGAACTTAACTCATTAGTACAAACAGTTGCACAAACTTCTACAATTACAGTGCTTGGTGCTGTAAGAGGAGGTTCGGGAACTTCGACATTTGCCGGAGTTGGTACTGTTCAAAGCACATCTACTAGTCAGACTGGACAAATTTTTAATGGCGGAGTAACTGCACCGGTTCAAGTTGGTGATATAATTAAATCACCAGATGGAACACAGACATTAGGAACAATTAGAGATGTCAACGATTATATGGGTGATTGGATGATTAATTTTGTACAATATCCAGGCACTATAGATTATGCGGTTGCACCGGGTCAACAAGGTTTACCTTACACAATCACTCGAACTCAAGCAAGTCAGCCAGTTGTTAACATGATCATACAAGGCAGCAACGTTACCTCTGTAGCAGGTTACACGGTAACTGACTTTAATTTTTAATCTTATACTATTGTATTATTTTGCTATAAATACATTATAGGAGAATCAATATGAGAAATTCAACAGGACGCACAGGTGAAGTAATTGGTGGCAACATCGAATACTTTACTTGTTATACATTAGTAGATATTACAGACACAGGCATTTATAATCCATCTGCTGGTAATGCCTACGAACAAGCACAAAATCTAAACGTACTATTACAAGCAATTAGTTTAGGCAGTCAGCCAATTCTATCAAGCGTGGAAAAGATCGTAGCTGCCGAGTTAGCTGACTATGATTTTGGCAGTGATTTTACTGGAAACCAAAATGTATGGATTTTACGTTTTGCCAGCGAAAGAGTTGGTAGTATCACTGTTTCGTCATTGATTAGGGATATAGATGGTTTACCTGTCTATGATGACTTAGAAGAAACAGCAGTTTTCGATACAAATGTATTCGAAACCAACGCCGCAGATCAAAAAAATATCTATTTTTATCGCAACGATAATCTATAATCTACATAAATACAAGTATAAAACTTTGGCATCGGTGGTGCATAGCAATATGCACTACTAACTATTTGGCACACACTCTGGCTCATTGAAGAATAATAAAATATAAGAAGAAATGTAATAAAAACACTTATAAGGAGTTTGTGTTAATGGCGACATCAGTAGAACGGCTAGGAATAGTCGAAACTAAGGTTGAGAATCTCAATGAGAAACTTGACGACTTAAAAGTAGACGTGAAAGATATGCACGATTGTTTAGATCAAACTAGAGATGCATTAGCGGCACAATTAAAAGCCATGGCCGACGAATCTGATAAACAACATGCAGAGATTGCTAAAAAAATCTCTGCAATGGAAAAGTTAAAAGATCGTTGGACATTCACAGTAGCAGGTGTTTTAGTTGCAGTGGGTTGGATAAGTGCCCATGGCACTGAAATTCTTAAAATTATTGCAAAATGATGGAATTTGAAGTCATTGTTGAAGACACAGAACTACCTTTGACAGAGGCTAAAAGAGTTTGGGCCAAGCGCGGCAAAAAACTTAAACGCATGATTCGTTGTACCAGTGGTAAGAAAAAAGGCCGTACAGTTGCTAACATCGGAGCTTGTAGCAAAGCGATAAATATGAAAAAACGCTTCATGATGAAGCGAATTAGAAAACGCTTTAATGCTAAAATTGTTAGAAAGTCAAAGAGAACAAAAGCAACTAATCCGTTGAGTAAACGATTAAAGACAATGAATAAAGCAACAAATGCGAGGTAAACACACATGGCAGAAGATAGAAGTTTAAAAGATATTGTTAGATTCGCAGACCCCAGCGGAGAGATCAGCGATGCAGATATTGCCAGTATTACTGGCGATTTAAAATTCTCAGAAGTTTTAGATTTGATATCAGCGGTCAGTAAAGATGACATGGATGCAGCCAGATCAATTTTAAGTGAATACGATCCTAGATTCAGTGTAGCATCCTCACCAGAAACACAACCGGAAGAATCTATTACCAATGAATATGCCGGAGCCGCTGGTGCAAAGCCCAGCGGATTTAAACCAATTAAGCCACAAGGCACAGTTGGTTCATTACCTAGTACTGCAAATGCACCTACTAACCCAAACGGAGAAATGGGCGGAGATGAAGAAGATTTAAATGCATTAGTAAATGATCCTGCTAAGAAAAATGATCCTAATGTAAAACAAATTCAAAGTCTGCTTCAAAGGATGCAAAACAGATGAAAATCAATGATATCATCAATGAAGGTGCATATCACGGTTATATTGGACGTACCAAAGAATATGGAAAAGTAAAACACGGCGCAGTCGATGAAGCTATTCCAAACGCTATGATTGAACCAGAGCTTAGAAATACTGATACATACATGCAGATGAGATATGGTATGGCTTTGGCGGCCGCTGCTGCCCAAGCAGGAGACAACTTCGAACAAGAAAGTGTATGGGCAGAAAATATCGGACTAGTTGGTTATACTGATGCAGAAGTGGCACAGATTAAAGCCGCAGACGAGTTAATGGGTGTTAAAAGTATTAATATTAGTTCCAAAGGCAGTCAAGAAAGATCCGATGTTAATACAACAAGCCCTGTGGCTTCTGGATGGAAAAAGTTCAGCAAATGAAAATAGTCGAACTAGCATCTGGCATTAAAACTATGATAACTAATGAGCAACAAGAACTCGTTAAGTTAGTCAAAGAACACAGCCAAATTTCTAGAATAGATTTAAACGAACGAGCTCAAAAAATAGCCGAACAAATGACAGGGCTAGGACTACTAGATAGAATATATGATGAAAAAACAGAAACAGTTATCTACAAATTATTCAATAGATAAAAAAGGTGTAGAAAAACTTTCGTCAAAAGTGGCAGCAATGCTAGACGATGCAATACCTACTAATATATTAGGTATGATGCTTACAATAAAAGAGCAAGAACGATGTTTGGTATTCTATGATAGATACTCACTGAATGTGCGTACAAAGAACGATTATTTTATCGAAGATTTATATACCAAAGAAGTTGTTTATGATAATATTGCATTATTTTCCAGTGCATTACATATTATATTTTGTTTGAACAAAGGTGTGCATAAATCATCGCCACAGGAAGATTTAATCTATGAGTTAGATCAAGAATACTTTCGATGTTTAGAAAACATTAAATTTTATAGACAAAAGATGAATTCAGTTGACCCTGAACTTATTCCTTTATTTGCAGATAGATTAACGGATGCCAAAGCAAGATTAGAAGAAACAAAGACCAAATTATCTAAAACATATTGATAAATAATCTAAAGGATACTTATTATGAATACCTCTGAAATTTTTAACCCTGCACAACGTAAACAACGTGTAGTGGAAAACTTTTTAAACAGCCACTATGGCTTAAAGTTGGCTGCCCACGGTGATGCAGTTAAAGTACAATCTTTGATCAGCAAGTTGATCATGGAAAATCATCAAATGGCCAGTACAAAAGTTGGCTTTCACAACGATGCTACTTATGTAAAGAACACAATGATCATTGAAGCATTACGTCACATTCTTAAAGAAATTGGACCAATGCGTAGCACTCGTAAAATGAATGAACAAAGTGGCGAAGATTTGGCTCAAGCTGAATTGATCCTTGTTGCACAAAACATGGTCGACGATTTGCAAAAAATGGCCGAAGATGTTGCCCAAATGCAAACTGACGAACTAATGCCTTTAGAAGAAAAAATGAAGACAACATTTGGTCAAGAACAAGGTTCAGCATTTGGCCAAAGTGCTGATGAAACATTTGGAGCATTATTAGACGCAGTTAAAACAGCCAAAGATGCACTAAGCAATGCTGTTGCTGTTTTAAAAGGCGAAAGCCCCATGGGCGGTGATATGAGCAGTGGTATGCCAAGTCCAGAACTAGAACCAGCAGGTGATGAATTTGGTTTAGCC
>Ga0209191_1001865_pt1 | contig 13572 bp, 9 predicted proteins | sample S_130626_EF_Meta_FD_187320 | JGI IMG/M metagenome (GOLD analysis project Ga0209191, IMG submission 187320) | Freshwater microbial communities from Lake Simoncouche, Canada to study carbon cycling - S_130626_EF_MetaG (SPAdes) (version 2) | ecosystem: Environmental > Aquatic > Freshwater > Lake ... | reverse complement strand
AAATTGGCATGGATTTACTAACATAAGTACTAATAGTACTAAAGTAATATACACACTTTATCATGTTTTGGATTCTTGCACTATGACATGATATTGTCAGAGTTTTACATCTTGGAAGTTACTATTATCTTTCAAGTCTAAGTTCTCAGTGTAACTTTCTTTCTTTCTTTCGTATAGTAATCTATCTAAACTTATATTCTTTTGTTTAGCCTCATTGATATTTGCGTTTATTTCTCTAGCATCATTTATAAAATCTTCAGTGTCCTTAAGTACTGTAACTAAGTTTTTAGCCTTTATAAATGAATACTCACCATCTCCTACTATTTTACTAGCTTCTGATTGCAAAGCTCTCAAGTCTACCTTTTGTTCCTCAGTAAGCATGTCTCCCATTACTATACTTACATCTTTAGATATAAAGTTCTGAGCGTCATTAAAGTTAATCTTTAGTTCCTCGTTATTTACTTTTTCTAATTTAGATGATTGAGATACATTTAATACCAAATTGGTTAGTTTCTTAGCATCCATAAATGGCTGAGATTGAGCCATAATCAAATTTAAGGCATCATCTACAGTTGGAATTGCTTTAGCTTCTAATGCATCTGTTCTAGCGTCTACATTCTCTGTTAATTCTTCAAAATTTTTGCCAGTTCCAGTGTTATCTATATACCATTTAGCATTATCTTTTCTATATATAGCATTAGGTCTTCCTGCAAATCTATAATAACCATCTTTTTTACCATAATCTCTAGCTACAAATTCTTCTTTTGTGGCCTTTTTATCAACTAATACTCTAGCCTCTTTTGGAACGCTAGCTACTACTGGATTATAATTAAAGTTTATTGTACCATCTTGATTATATCTTTCTGTGTTGCCTCCAATGTTATCTCTAGTAAGCAATCCAACAGTAGCTCCATTAGCTTTAGCTATATCTCCTCCAGATGTAACTTGACTTTCTAAATTAAATCTTCCTAAATTTCCAAAACTAGTAGATAGATTCTTTTCAGTCTCCATCATAGTACGATTAGAATTAGCTTTTATTGGTTTAGCATTAGCTTCTAATACAGCTGTTCTTTTAGCTACATCACCACTACTTAACGGAACAAATTTATTCTTACCATTATCATATATAAACCACTTTTTGTTCTCTTTCTTATAAGTAGCATCTGGTCTATCGCTATATACATATCTTCCGTCTGGAAGCGGTGCTTTCTTTTTAGACTTAGGGTCTTCTCCTTTAGGAGTAATTACAACCTTACCCTTATTATTTACAGATATAGGAGTTGAGGAATATTTTTTATTTACTTCTATTATCTCTTTATCTACAGGATTTTCATCAACAGCAACATCTTTAAATATTGGAAATCCATCTGGAGTCATAGAAGGTTGTTCCATTTCATATTCTAACTCTCCATCGTCATCTGGCTCTTCAGCTTTAGGTTGAATTTTATATATCGGAAATCCGTCTGGAGTAGTGTCTGGCTCTTCAAATTCTTGAGTTAATGGACTAACATCTATAGGTGTCTCAAGTACAGTAGGTTCTGGAGTAGATAAAACATCATTAAAATTTTCATCATTAGATACATCTATATCTAGATTACTTAATCCTAAATTTTGATATACTGGATTCTCTTGTGCGACAGGTTGTTCTATTACTTGTTCAGTAGGCTGTTCAGTAGATTGCGCTATAGGTTGCTCCATTGGAGCTGGTTGAGGTGCTTCTTGAGGTATATTTAAATTTACATCGAATTCTCCAGGATTAACTGGATTATCCTGCTCAGATTGTATTGTTTCACCGTATCCACCCGTTTGAGTGGACATAAAATCCTTAGCCATAAAGTGATTATTTTATTTACAAATATAGCAATAGAAATCGAATTATTAATTCTATTGACTTGTAATAACTATTCTCCGCTGCTTCCGCTTCCCATTCCTACTACATCAATTAAATCTTGAAGACTTCCAGACTTCTCTGGCGTGTATCCAATTTGTTCATTTTTGGCAGCTATACCTCCATCGGTACTGATATTATGACTTTCTGAATAGTATTCTCCTTGTAATTTAACTAGACTAGTTACAGGTTTACCATTAATAATTTTAGTCTCAGAAACATATGCTTGTTCTACATCTCTAGTATGTGTAACTTGTTTATCACTCTTTTCGTATTCAGCTAAATTAGTTTCATTTAAATATACTATTTTACCCGTCTTTTCACTTACATATCCTTTTAATATCTCATAACTAAGAACTTTAGTCTGAATATTATCTTTTACTTTAGACCATTGTTTTTTGTCTGCTGGAGCTAATACTGTTTTAGTACCATAAGTTCTTAATTTAGCTTTACTGTTTGCTATTCCTTGAGCTGTCATTGCTTTATATGTCCATACTTTACCATTCCAATACTCCATAGGCACTAACTTTGTAGGCTGACCATTTAAGTCTTTTAAGTCTTTAAATGTCAATTCTTTAGCTAATGGCCCAGTAGCTGGTTCTATAATAGCAAATCCTCCACTCTTTTTGTCTTTATATACTTTAACTCCTGGCATATATGTATTATATAATGCTTGAACTTGAGCTTGAGTAGGTTTACCTTTAGTCTTCTTATTTAATTCTGATAATTCTTGATTAAGAGATTTTCCTGTTGATTTATTTACACCATCGTTAACCGCTTCACTTAATCTTCCAATATAAGTAGATTCGCGTTCTTTTTTTACATATTCAAATTTACTTTTATCTAAATTAATCCTAGCCCATTCAACGGCTTTATTGTCCTTAAGTTCAATAGATTTAACAAATGATTCATCTGGTATTTGAGCTTTAATATATTTTTCTATATTCTCAATTACTTTTTCATCAGTTATACCTCTATCTAAAGCCCAAGACTCAACAACTGGTTTAATATCTAATGAATAGTATTTCTTAAGAACACTAGCATAAGCATTATATCCACCACCAGCATTATACATTTTGGTAGCTTCTGTCAACTCATTCATATTATCCTCAGTTAATTCCTTACCTTGCATAGTTATAGGAATTTCAGTAGGGTTCTTTAACCAAACATCTTTAAGTTGAGCTGCAGCCCATTTAGTACCATCGTCATATGATTTAAAAGACTCAGCATACTTATTTATATCTTTTTCTCCAGATAATATTTTATCGAAATCCTCAGCAGCTCCATGCAAGTAATCATAAGCCATGTCTCTTACTTCTGGAAGTACATATTCTCCAGCTTCATAATCAGCTAATATCTCAGTAGCTTTAGTTCCTACATATGTTATGTTTTTAGCTAAAGCCTGTCTCTTATAGTATCTAGCCATAGCATCCTTATCCTTCATGAACTTATCTGCATCCCAACCGTTTCTCTCCAAGTCAGCATTCAAATCATCAATCATGGCGACATTAAATTTATCTTGGTATGGCTCTAATGTAGTAGGTAAAGATTGAAACTTTTCTATTTTAGCTTGTCTTTCTTTAGCTGCTGTAACCAACGCTCTTTTTCTAGCATCATATAATCCCATTGGTAACAATCCACCAGCACCAGAATAAATAGTTTGACTACCTATTCTACTTCCTGTAAATGTACCTACTCCAATATCTCTTCCAACTTCTGGATAATAATCTTGAACTCCTAATTTCTCTACAACAGCATAAGGTATTTTCTCTTCTTTTTGTATTATTTTATCATATATAGGACTGCTTCCAGTATTCGATTTTTCCATTTCTCTATTTACTTCATCTACATTAGTAGAAGCTGTAAAAGAAGGAGCGTTTGCACCTTCATTATTATTAGTTACGATTCCATTAATCATAGAGCCATCACCTGGTATTGCTTTATCAGTTGCAACAGGTTCATTTTTAGCTTCAGCATTAACATCATTAGTTATTTCAACTTGAGTTTTAGCTGATTCTTTTGCCTCTACATCTTTCGCTTGATTGTAAACTTCAGTTCCTTCAGTTAAGTCTTTTGTGCTTTGAGCTTCGTTTACAACATTATTTAGTATAGCGTCTGAAGCTACTGTTGATTTAACATCTTTTACAATATCACCCAATTTACTAGAAGGTTCTGCAGCAACAGCTGATTCGGCTTGTGCTTTAATTTCTTTTGAGTTAATAGCGTCTACTACTGGAGAATCAGAAGTATTATATTCATCCGTACGGTCTTTATTTTTAGTAACTGTAACAACAGGGTCTTTACCGCTTCCACTATACGTTTGAGTGACTAAATCAGAACCTTGTGTCCTAGCATTAACTTTATTCTCATCAAATAAAGGAATAGACGATTCTGCATCAGAAGAACCTTGAGGTACTGATGTATCTTTCTTTTTAGCTTCTCTTGCTGCTTGTCTAGCTTCTCTTGCCGCTTGTCTCTCTTCTTTGGTTGGCATATAAATGATTTATATAGGTATTATTTGTTTCTATTAACCCTCTGTTGTAGTGGGATTCTGTTTTTTCATTAAATCTTGAAGAAGTGAATCCTTAGCATCTGATTTATTTTTACCTCCTAATGTAGCCATTAAGTTTTGCTGTCCATATTTCATTTGATTCTCAGCTTGAGCAGACTTTCTATTAGAACGTAATAAAGCTAAGTCAGCAGCTAAGTTAGCCATTCCTTTTACTTGCTCTTGCTCAGCACCTAATAATTGAGTCAATTGAGGGGCATATTGAGCTGATATATTCTGCATTCCTTGAGTTGTTAATTGCCCAAGCATTCCAGTGTTAACAGGTCCTCCAGCTTTAAATGAATTAGCTCCAAATGATTTAGCCATTTGTCTTACAGCTGTTCTATCTGCATTTGACGCAGTACCAGTTTCAAGAGCTCTTCTTCTTCTACGAATAGTGTTAAGCATTTGTCTCTCCATTAAATTTTCAGAAGGAGGAAGTAATGCATCGGCTTTCTTTCTATTGATAGCTCCACTTATTATTTGACCAACAGCAAGGCCGTTTTGTGCTATTTGACCAGAATCTTCCTTCACTTTTTCTCCTAGTTTTAATAGAAGTCCTATTGGTAATGGCATAATATTATTTTTTTCAAAGTTAACAATTATTTTAGAGTTTTGTATTGAACTGAGGTACTTGTTATTAAAAACTCTTCATTAGATGAATTAGTTATTTTAAATATCATAACTCTACCTTGTTCTCTATAATAAGGAGCTACTATCTTTCTAGGTACATAGCACTCATAACCATAGTAATCTTTTATATTAATTGGATTAGCATTCGCATCAACAACAGATGAATAGTTGTCATTCTTATAGTCGTTAAATGAGCTATAGAAATATATCTTCTCTGGCTTGCTATTTGAATTTACTCTAATCCTAATAAATTCTTTATCGTATATAACTTCTTTATCTGAAACTCCAGATAGGTAGCACTCCATATCAACTCCATCTATCTGATTTCCAATACCTAATTGATATGTCTTACCATTCTTCATTCCATATAAGTCGTTATTCTCATATAGATACTTATCATAGTTGTAAGAACTCTGACATTGAAGAGCCCCTTGTTGTAATCCATATATCAATGTACTAAAATCATCTCCGTTAGCATTAACTACATTGGCGATATATTCCTTGTGAAGTACATCAAAACCTCCAGACAATTTAGCTTCATATCCGTCACCTATTTTACTTAAAAATTTTCTAGATAACAATTCAAAATAACCACTTCTAGCAATCTCTCCTAATTGATTATCACTAAATGAATAAGAAGATGACTTGTTTACAAAGAATATAGCATTTGAATATTCAGCAAAACTTCTCCAAGTCTCATCATTCATTCCTATTGTCTTATCAATCCAAAGCTGGTTTAATATTCCACCAACATCAGAGCCAACTGTAGCTAATTCATTTGCATTTATCTCGTGTATAATTCTCTTGTCTATAAGAAGCAAACATATTCCGCTATCTGTAAACGCATAAAGGTTGTTTCCCTTATCTCCAGATAATGCACTCCAACCAAGTTTAATTTCTCCTGTATCATCAGATATATCGTAAAAATTAGCAGGAGGGAATGTTTTAACTGTTGGTGTATTTTGAATATTAATAGGTCTTCTCTGAGACCATAAAATCCTTGTACAAAAATTAGTCTGCTCTTCAAATCCTACTGTTGGTGTAGTAGTATATATATTAGTAGTTTGAGCTTTAGAGTAATCTAAGTTAACTTGAGGAGTAAATCTAATTCCTCCGTATTGCCATAGTCTCCATTCAAATCCATAATCATCATAATAATTAGTTAATAAATGATTGTGTCCTTCAAATACAGCTCTATCATCTTCATTGCCAGCGTTCCACTTATGAGGCCTAGGTATATAGTTTATCAATGGGAAGTATTGGTCTGAATTGGCTTTCTCTGGACTCTCATTATTAAATCCAAAAGAAAGGTTTATTCTAGTCTCAGCTGTCCACATTGTAGTCAATTGACGAATGTAAGCACCTAATGTTTTTACACTTGTACAGAATTGGAAGTCATAATTCTCTGTGTTCCAAGGGTCTGAGTTCTCCCATAAATCATAGTTTGCTGTAAATGAATAAGACTTCATTGGGAACGGTATATTCAAATTGAATTGATTAGCCGCGTCTTTAGGGTCTCCATTATTCTTGTATTCATTATCTTGAACAGCCCAAATAGACTCATTGATAAATGTATCTCCACCAAATACTCTTACAGGTATTCTATTGTCATATTTAACATATACTTTACTTCCTAATGGAACAACTGAATATTGAGTGTATCCTGGTATGTCATTAAACAATAATGTGAATACTCTACATATTCCAGCTACATCTCCATCAGATTCTTGACTTCTGTATACTCCATATATAGTGTTAACCAAACCAGAAGGTACATCTATTACGTTGGCGAATCCGTTGGCTAAAAGTGAGTTTAATATAGATGTTACTGAAGCAGGTGATTCAAATGAAATATTCATCCATTTTTGTTCGTTACCATTTGCATCAACTACATGAACAAATCTCTTAACACCTGTATAATCATTATACACTTGACCTGTGATAGATGGAATACAATCCTCCCATCTCTCCGATACTAATTGAGCTGATTGACTATTTGAGCCAGTTGATTCTAATACTAAAGATTTAAACTTAACGTAATTTCCAGTATACTTATACTGTGTCGTAAGTCCTGGATTTATATCTATATCTTTAACTAGGTTGATTACATAAAACGGCTCTCTCCATTCCTTAACTCCAGCTTGGTCAGCATTCATATTAGCATTAGAAGCTCCATTAGGTCCTGTCTGATTATATATCATGTTTATTCCAGGAATAGCGTTATTCGTTACAACCTTAATGTATGTCTGTCTAGTTGAATTAGTAGTTATTGATGTAGCATTAGTTAATGGGAAAATTTTATTTCCTTGAGCGTTAGATGGAAAAGCAGGAGAATCTAAAGATGTATCATTAGTGTATCTTCCGTATGCTACATATCTATTCTCTTGAAGCGGGTCAACCGATATATTATCCTTTATGCCCGAACTTGCTCCTATTACTGGATTTATAGCGTTAAATATATTTGAAGAGTCTCTTAATATTCTAGCGTAAACAATCATATCTACGCCTTTTCTTCTATCACTTAGCTCTTCTTTATATGTAGTATAAATCTCAGAAGCGTATCCAAGTGGAGACACACACTGTATAGAATAATTAGTAGGATTGTTAATTAAATCTTCAAATACATCTGGATAAAGTAACTCTAAATCAGGGAAATAAGAAGCAAATGAATTAGTTCCTTTACTTGCATCAGAACCAAATCCGCTATCAGCTCCAGTTAAATCATAAAATCCTAATCCTTGAGCTATTACCCTTCTTGCTGGGTCTGTTTGAACTATTGAGAATCCATCTGCCCATTTAGAAGATTCAGCATCTAATGATAATCCTTTAAGCGCTATTCCTTGAGAATAATAATCAAGTCCAAATATCTTTGGTTTATAAGCACTATTATCAGCAGGAGATGAAGTGACAGATACAAAATCAATATTTGCTCTATGTAAATCACTATCAGTATCCGATTGAGACGTTGGATTTAATGCTTCATAAGATTCTCCTTCGTGGTAGTTATACATTTTAGGAGTATCGATTGCTGCTTGACCTTCTTTAGTAGATGCAGTATAATGGTCAAATACCTCATGTGTTAATGAAACAACACCACCTGTGTTAGCAGCTCTAACTAATCCCTTATACGAAGTTCCTTTAGTATTAGTAGATACTTCTACTCTTCTATTAGGGAACTCAAAATTTGTTGCATTAGCTATTTCGGTGGCGTATGACGCATTATTATTGTTGTCGAATAGAACTACACCAAAGCCAGTTCGTTCTCCTCGCATATTGCTCTTATACATCGCTACATTATATGCGTGTTTATGACCAGGTTTACCCATATTCTCAATAGTTGGGAATACTGGGTCTGCTTCATCTATAAACGTAACACTTCCTTTAATATCTTTTGAGTGATATCCTATGTTCATTAAGTATAATCTTTCATTATAATATCTTAATGTTTTAGCTCTTTTGATTGACGAATATACATCTGTTTGTTCTAATATATCTAATATTTCAGCGCCTTCAAATAATGCTTCTGCTTTATCAAATATATCTACGATACCCATTCCTGTAGTTATAGAACTACTTGATATTATTTCAGATACAGGAGGATTACCTAATGGCTCTCCAGCATACCAAGAATCTCTTCTTAATTCTAAAAAAGAAAAACTTCCTTCATTTTGGTATCTAATTCTTACATGATTTCCATAACTAGTAGATGACAATATATCTGGCTCACTACTATATGTTTTAGAATATGGATATTGAGGTCCAAAATTACTGCTAGCGCTTCTCGTTACTGGTATTAATTCTGTTATAGGTGAGAATGGAGTTCTATCTCCGTCTGTTGTAACTAATCTATATGAGTATGAATAACTACCTACGGCTAATCCAGCTGTTCCTACAACTACATCGTAAGCATTAGCACTAGTTATTAAGTCTTGCTTTATAAATGCTGGCTTATATAGCACAGAAGTAACGGGTATTGAAACATCGTCTATATTAAAGCATTCAAAGTATTTACAGTCGCATAATTGTCCATCATCTAGCATTCCAGAATGAGACATTAAGTCTTTTACTGAGAATACCATTGGTGGAGTATTGTTATTAGTAACATAAAACTCACCACTTACACAGTTTTCATTCTTATCATACTGTAATGGGTGGTCTGTATCAATTGGAAAATCAACACTATATAATACAATCTGACCATCTATTCTCATAAATGGATATTCTCCAGCATTTGGTGAAGCCCATATCTCTACGATATGTCCGTTAACTTCTTGAGCCATCATACATTCGTAATCAGAACTTAAGGTAATTGGTGGTGTTGGATTACATCTGTTATCGACTAAATCATAAACTAACTCTTCACCTTTTATTTTTTTCTTAGCTAGATTGTCGCCATCCATAGGCATACTACGCATATTTAATGCGTCTAAGTGAGAACCATCAGCTATAGAGCCTAATATCTCTTTATTAGAATCTGAGTTGATTCCCTTTTCGTATGTTTTATCGTCTTTTGGATGATGCTGTTGTTTCATTAATCATTTTTTTTGAATGGGAATCTTTTATTTAAGGTATCCTTTCTTTTAGAGCACCCGCAGTCCTTCTTCCCTTGTTTCTTAGCTACAAATGTAGCGACTTTATCCATTCCAGTTACTTTAGCAGCAGCTTCAATTACATCGCCTAATCCTTTATATCTCATATTACTTTTTTTATTAATAGTTAAAGCGGTTCTTAATAATGCACTTATAGTTTCTGTCATTAATAGGTCGGGAGGAGTTATAAGGATATGAATATTTATTACTCTTACCCATACAACACTATTTATGATACATTGAGCTGATATACTCTTCCATAGATTCTTTTTCTGCTGAATCCATTGATTTAACTCTTTTTCTTGCTTTGTTCCAGCTTCCATTAACTAAGTCATTAAGTTTTTGATATGCATCAGTCCACAATGCTCTATATGTTCTAGGGTCTCTAGACTTCATTGCATTATAGAATTTCTCTTCAACATAGTCAACAACAGCTCTTTCAAAAAATCTAGGCACTATTGGTAACTCTCCATTAGGAACTCCCATTCCATTAAACATTATTCTAACATATGGAAATGCTGCACAGTCTTTACTAAACATTATTACTCCATTAATTACATTGTAGTAATATTTAGCCTTTCCAAAGTTATGATTATTTGATGACCTTAATGATTGATTAGGCTGAAATATATCAGCTGAATTACTTCCATCATCCTTAACTTTTGCTGTATAACCATCACCACTGTAATTGTTATTGAATAATCTTTTCCAATAAACTACTTGGCTCTTAATAGGATTACAAATTGTACCTGTATATAAGTATATTTCACGAAGGTTAAATGTATTTTCAGGCATTTTTATCTGAAATCCTTTAGGGAATTCATAATCCTCTTGTATTTTAAGCCAATAGGTGTCAATAGACAATTCTTGAATAGCATCTTGAATACGAGAGATATACCATCCTTTTGGAAATCCTCTTTTAAATTCCATATCGTTTACTGTTGATGAAATCTCAGCAAGTAAATGTTCTATTGATACAAAGTCGTTACTATTCATTTTTTATTTTTATTGATTTGTAGGTGTTGATGACGCATCTGGTAAAGTTGTATTCTTAGCTGAATACTGAGCTTCATTAGTTGACCTTTCATCTGCTCCTGTATTAGTTATATCTGCTGGCATTAAAGTAACAAATTTACCTAATTGTAATACTTGAGTCATTAAGTCTTGAATCAATTCATTTGGTAATGGTATCTCAGCATCTAAGTCACATATATTGCTAGGGTCAATTGTAGATTTAATAGCTATTTCAACGTCTTCTATTTCAATACATTCTAATCCTAATAAATATATTCTATTTACATTAACTCCATCAATAGAATGAGCTATTCTATAGAAATAAGGATTATTAGTAGATGGTTTAGTATATTCATCTAAGTACAAATGCTGAACAGCTCCCAAGTTCACACCTTGAAACCATTTTTGAGCAAATGCAGGACCTTCACATTTACATGTTTCTAGATTATATGTTATATAAACTATACCACTATTATTAGGTAAGTCCATTATTTGAGTTGGTAAATCAATATAACTTCTTCCGTTCTCATCAGTAAATACTTCAACTGAATTAAAAACAGATGTGAATAAATCAGAATTAGTAACTAGGTTCTGTTGAACCATTAATTTGTTAGCTATTACCGTTACCCAATATAGAATTTGAGGTAAAGTGGTATGAGCATCATCAAATGTTGAATTAAAACTCTTCTGTAAATCATATACTACATATCTATATGTCATATCAATCCTATTAATTGTTGTACATCATTCGATGAAACACTATATATATTTGTTTGGTCTCCTTGTTTGTATGAGATATAATTCAATGCTTTATCAAAAAGCAATTGGAATACACTATTTGGGAATTCAATATTATCATTAATACTTGTAATAAGATTAGGAGTCTTTGCCCAAAATATTGTTACATAATCATTTACAACTTTAGGCCTAATTTCAATCTCTTGGCTTTTAAGCGATGTCGAATTACCTTGGTAGTTTATAGGTGATAAATAAGCGTATTGTGCAACCTCGCCACAAATAGCATTTCCTTCGTAACCAGCTTCAAATGGATTCTTTCTATCAAACGCCCACTCTTCAAGAGTTAATCTTTTACATGAGTGGCTTGATGTAACATGAAGTTGCTCTCCAATAAAATAACTTTGTTTTAAATCTGGAGTAGAAGTAGTTGGTATTCCTTGTATTAACTCTAATTCTGGTTTAGCGTATATGGCTAATAATGTCCAAACCTCACTAGGAAAAACATTAAAAGATACCCTTGAGGTGTTCGTTGTTTTGAACACCCCAGAGTATGCTAGTTCTGCAAAAAATTCTTCACTAACTTTGTTCTCGCCCATAGCAGAATTAATGATTGCAACAACCCATTTAATGGCTGCGTTAATCGCTGGAATATAATCCAAATCATCACGGTAATGGTCTGACCCCTCCGCATCTAAAGCAAACGCTAATTGATTTCTTAATTCTAGAGCTTGAAACATAATTAATTATTTATAACTTTTTCTGTAATCGTTCTGTTGTCCTTGTCCATAACAGAGTTTTTAATTCCGCCATATAAAGTTTCTTCTTGTTGCTTAATAGACCTTTTAGCAGATAGTTCAACTAATTGTCTACGCATCGCTTCTGGACTATTACTAACTGTTAATCCTTCTTGTTTAGCACGAGCAATTACTTGCATATCATTCAATCTACCAATAGACTGCTGTGCCTCAATCATCTTCTGAGCCCAAGTAGCATCTACATTCATAGCAGAAACCATGTTCTCATAAAAAGCAATACCATATTGGCTATGCCCTCTTAAGTAGTCAACCACCTCTTTAGATTGAACCTTTACAGATGAAACAGATACAACTTGAGTTCCACCTCTAAGTCCCTTTCTTCTAGTTCTAATCAAAGGAGAAAATCTAACTGCTCCTTGTGGAGGAAGTGACTCTAATCCTCTTTTCTTATCTCCGTGAATAGAGAAGTTCAATGAGAAAGCAAAAAATACAACAGGATTATCTAACCAGTCATCCTCTAATGAATGAACATACTCGATGTCTTCCTCTTGTTCTCTTAATCCTTTCTCTGACTTAAGTCTAGAAATCTGAGCATTAAATTTAGAGAATAACTTCTCTTCCATTTCTTTCATCATTCTCTCTACTAGAGATAATGGTAATGCTTCTTCTTTCTTTTCTTCTTTCACTTCTAAATTAACTTCGTTTTCTGTTGTTGCGCTAACCTCTTCGAATACTGATTCTTCAGTTTTAGGGGCTGCGTCTTGAATTGTTTTCTTAATCGCCATTTTATTATTATTTATTAGTTAAAATAAGGGGGGATTTTACACCCCCCATTATCATCAATATTAGATTTGTACATCCAACCAAGCACAAGCAAGAGGGTTATGGAATTTAACACCCATATTAGTGTCAACCCAAACATCTCCGTAACGCTTTGGAACGCCATCTTCTAACTTAAGAGTGTCTCCAGAACGCTCACCCCACAATTGAACACGCTTAATGTTCTTAATGTCAAGGATAACGATTCTGTTAGCATAAGCAGCAGGGAAAGAAGCAGCATCTTCAAATCTCTTGAAAGGCACAAGAACGATTCTAGAAGAACCTAAGTTTACTTCTTTCAAGTTCAACAATGCGATTTCGTCATTTGGAGCATATCGAGTTAATTCCTCTTTGTACGCCATAGACAACATTCTGTGCATACGAGGACTCATGAACGCCATTCTAGCTGTTCCGTAATCACCATATTCAGAAGATAATACCATGTCTTCAAATGCATCTACCAAAGTAGCAGCAGTTGCTAACGCGTTTGGAGAACCAGCAGCTAACATAGCAGAAAATACTCCACCTGTTGTTTTAGCTACAGTACCATTTTGAGTAACTACTTCACCTTTTTGACCTGTCCAGAAT
>Ga0209191_1001864_pt1:7500-13573 | contig 13573 bp, 6 predicted proteins | sample S_130626_EF_Meta_FD_187320 | JGI IMG/M metagenome (GOLD analysis project Ga0209191, IMG submission 187320) | Freshwater microbial communities from Lake Simoncouche, Canada to study carbon cycling - S_130626_EF_MetaG (SPAdes) (version 2) | ecosystem: Environmental > Aquatic > Freshwater... | reverse complement strand
AAAAATAATATTTAATTTTACTTTTTTTTTTATTTATTTCCATAAAAATTTAATATTTTTTTATTCAAAAAAAGAACATGAATATCATTGTAACAATTTATTTTTTTTTTTAAATACAAATTACTATTCTAATCTTGTGAAAAAGATTTTGAAACAGAGTATTGTAAGTCTTTGTAGTTAAAGTGTAGTTAAAGTTCTTATATTATTAATTCTATTCGTATGAATTTCGGACAATTCTATCATATTTTAGATAGAACTGTGAACTGTGCAATAATAATGAAAAGAAAAGATCAAGAAAATAATTATTAAGTTTTAATAAGAGACAGAGACAGAGACTAGAAAAGTACTTCTTGTACTTTAGGAGTTCCTTCTTGTACTTTAGTTCTTTAGTTCGAATGATTCTCGAATGATTAATAATTAAAAAAGAAATGAAAAATTTTCATTTCTTTTTTAAAATAATGAATTAACCAACAATAACTGGAGCAGTTACAGCTAAGTCAAGAGGGAAGTTGTGTGCATTTCTTTCATGCATTACTTCCATACCTAAGTTAGCACGGTTAACGATGTCAGCCCAAGTATTGATTACACGACCTTGGCTATCAACGATAGATTGGTTGAAGTTGAAACCATTTAAGTTGAATGCCATTGTACTGATTCCTAAAGCAGTTAACCAGATACCGATAACTGGCCAAGCAGCTAAGAAGAAATGTAAAGAACGAGAGTTGTTAAAACTTGCGTATTGGAAGATTAAACGACCAAAGTAACCATGAGCAGCTACGATGTTGTAAGTTTCTTCTTCTTGACCAAATTTGTAACCATAGTTAGCAGATTCGTTTTCTGAAGTTTCACGGATTAAAGAAGATGTTACTAAAGAACCGTGCATTGCAGAGAATAAAGATCCACCAAATACACCAGCTACACCAGCCATATGGAATGGGTGCATTAAGATGTTATGTTCAGCTTGGAATACTAACATGAAGTTGAATGTTCCAGAGATACCTAAAGGCATACCATCAGAGAAGCTTCCTTGACCGATTGGGTAAATTAAGAATACTGCAGTTGCAGCTGCTACAGGAGCAGAGAATGCAACGAAAATCCAAGGACGCATACCAAGACGGAAACTTAATTCCCACTCGCGACCTAAATAGCAAGCAACACCAGTTAAGAAGTGTAAAACAACTAATTGGTAAGGACCACCGTTGTATAACCACTCATCAACAGAAGCAGCTTCCCAAATTGGATAGAAGTGAACACCAATTGCGTTTGAGCTTGGAATAACAGCACCAGTAATAATGTTGTTTCCATACATTAAAGAACCAGCTACTGGTTCACGAATACCATCAATATCAACTGGCGGAGCAGCGATAAAAGCGATAATGTAACAAGTTGTAGCAGTTAAAAGTGTAGGAATCATAACTACACCGAACCATCCGATGTATAAACGATTGTCTAAACTAGTAATCCAAGAACAAAAACGTTCCCAGATGTTTTGGCTTTCATATCTTTCTAAAGTTGCTGTCATATTCGTCCCCTCTTCCAAAGTATATTATATATATGTTTGTTTTTAAACAAAATACCAACTAACAAATAACTTTTTTATACAATTTTAAATTTATAATATTAGAAAATTCTAAAAATTTTTAATTATGAAAATCTTGTTCTTAAATGACTATCAATTGCCAGTAATTGGGTGTTTTCTTTTGTTTTTTGCCATGATAAGTTATTGGATTAGTCTTTCCCTTCCAAAAAATAATATCATTTTTTTAATTAGTAAACTATTAGTAGCTGCAAGCAATGTTCTTTTTACTCTAACCCTTTTAGTACGTTGGATTGGAGAAGGTTATTTTCCTTTAAGTAATTTATATGAATCGTTAATTTTTTTAAGTTGGGGAATTTCGTTGTTACATTTATTAATTGAATTTAAAACAAAAAGTCGTTTAATTGGTTCTATTTCTACACCTATTCTTTTTTTTCTTTCAGGATTTTCAAGTTTAACATTACCAACAGATATGCAAAAAGCTTTACCTTTGGTTCCTTCTTTACAATCAAATTGGTTAATGATGCATGTAAGTATGATGATGATTAGTTATGCAACTTTAATTTTAGGATCATTATTATCAATTTTATATTTAGCATTTAATGTTTTTAATCAAAAGGAAAAAAATATTTTAATAAAGATAGAAAATTCACAAACAATTATTAATCCATCAATTAATTACTCAAAACTTTCACTTTTACAAACGATTGATATATGGAGTTATCGAATTATTGGATTAGGATTTCCTTTTTTAACTATTGGAATAATTTCAGGAGCAGTTTGGGCAAATGAAGCATGGGGATCTTATTGGAGTTGGGATCCAAAAGAAACATGGGCATTAATCACTTGGTTAGTTTTTGCTGTATATTTACATTCTCGTCTTTTAAAAGGATGGCAAGGAGAAAAAGCAGCTACTATTGGATCGTGTGGATTTTTTGTTATTTGGATTTGTTATTTAGGAGTCAATTTTTTAGGAAAAGGTTTACATAGTTATGGATGGGTTTTATCATAAAAGAAGTAATTATTTCTAAATATTAAAAAAGAAATTGGTTTAATAATTGAAGTTGTTAAATTTTAACAACTTCAGAACCATAAATTTTTAAAATTTCATTCGTTTTTAAACAATAGAAAAAGAAATTTTTATTACTAATTTATTAATAAGCTAATCCCATACTTCTTGTCGTTTCACCACCTAGATAAACACGAACACTTAAGAAATCAGTTGGACAAGCACTTTCACATCGTTTGCAACCAACACAATCTTCTGTTCTAGGAGCAGAGGCAATTTGACCAGCTCTACAATCTTCCCAAATAACCATTTCTAATACATCGGTTGGACATGCTCTTACACATTGTGTACACCCAATACAAGTATCATAAATTTTTACTGTATGACTCATAAAATTATTCTTATCTTAAATATTTAATAGTAATTATTATAATCAAAAAAGAAAAGAGTAGAAAGAAAAGAGTAGAATCATCAAAAACAAAAAAGAACTCCTCGACTTGGATTTGAACCAAGGACCCATCGGTTAACAGCCGATTGCTCTACCGCTGAGCTATCAAGGAATAGGATATGATGTCATTTATTATAGGAATAGAAGAAAAGAAAATCAAGAAAAAGATAAATTTCGGCGTCGAGCTATTTTTCCAAGAGACGACTCTCTAAGTATTTTCGCCGCAATAACATTTAACAACCATGTTCGGAATGGAATGGCGTTGTACTATTATGCTATAGATACCGAAATTAAAAGTTTTTAACTAAATATTGCTTAAAAATATGGTTATTAGTACATCTTGGCTGAATATATTACTATATGTACACCTGATGCCTATCAAACGGCTAGTCTTGCCGTAACCTAAGAGTACTCATCTTGAGGACGGCTTCCCACTTAGATGCCTTCAGCGGTTATCCTAACTATACATAGCTACCCAGCGTCTACCGATGGCACGATAACTGGTACACTAGAGGTATATCTTTCTCGGTCCTCTCGTACTAGAGAAAGGTCACTCTCAATACTCTAACGCCCATGCCGGATATGGACCGAACTGTCTCGCGACGTTCTGAACCCAGCTCGCGTACCGCTTTAATGGGCGAACAGCCCAACCCTTGGGACGTACTACCGCCCCAGGATGCGATGAGCCGACATCGAGGTGCCAAACCTCCCCGTCGATAGGAACTCTTGGGGGAGATCAGCCTGTTATCCCTAGAGTAACTTTTATCCGTTGAGTGACGCCCTTTCCACACAGCAGCGTCAGATCACTAAGACCGACTTTCGTCTCTGCTCGACTTGTTTGTCTCACAGTTAAGCTTCCTTTTGCCTTTGCACTCTAAGATCGATTTCTGAACGATCTGAGGAAACCTTTGTACGCCTCCGTTACCTTTTAGGAGGCGACCGCCCCAGTCAAACTGCCCACCTGAAAATGTCTCTCAACCGGCTAACGGTATGAGGTTAGAATCTCAATGTTACAAGAGTGGTATCTCAATGATGGCTCATAGATCCCCGCAAGGATTTAATCAAAGCCTCCCACCTATGCTGCGCAAGTAAAATCAAGATTCAATTTCAGGATACAGTAAAGCTTCATAGGGTCTTAATGTCCAGGCACAGGTAGTCCGCATCTTCACAGACAGTTCTATTTCGCCGAGTCCCTCCTCGAGACAGCTTCCAAATCATTACGCCATTCGTGCGGGTCGGAACTTACCCGACAAGGAATTTCGCTACCTTAGGACCGTTATAGTTACGGCCGCCGTTCACTGGGGCTTCAGTTATCAGCTTTGCCTTACGACTAACCAACTTCTTTAACCTTCCAGCACTGGGCAGGCGTCAGCCCCCATACGTCGTTTTACAACTTAGCGGAGACCTGTGTTTTTGCTAAACAGTTGCTTGGAACTTGATATTGCAGCCCAATGGGCACTCTTTCTTCCGAAGTTACAGAGCTATTTTGCCGAGTTCCTTAAGGAGGGTTCTCCCGCGCTCCTTGGTATTCTCTACCTCCCTACCTGTGTCGGTTTAAGGTACAGGTGATCATTGCTTATGGCATTGCGAGCTTTTCTTGGAAATATGACATCAATTACTTTGATTTCTAAAAATCTTGTACTCATATCTTAGCTCAAAATATTTTCTCTATTTCTCAACACCTTGAATACTTGAACCGGTAACCAATATCCGGCTAATTTAGCCTCTTTCGTCCCTCGATACCAGCAATGATCAGTATAGGAATATTGACCTATTGTCCATCAATTACGCTTCTCAGCCTCACCTTAGGACCTGACTAACCCTCCGTGGACGAACCTTGCGGAGGAAACCTTAGGGTTTCGGAGCATTGGATTCTCACCAATGTTTTCGCTACTCAATCCGACATTCTCACTTCCATTTCGTCCATACCCGCTTTCGCTAATACTTCATCCTAACATGGAACGCTCCCCTACCGATATACAAAATGTATATCTCACAGCTTCGGCAAATTACTTAGTCCCGTTAATTTTCGGCGCAGAATTGCTAGACCAGTAAGCTATTACGCACTTTTTAAAGGATTGCTGCTTCTAAGCAAACCTCCTGGTTGTCTAAGCCCTTCCACTACCTTTATCACTTAGTAATTATTTAGGGGCCTTAGCTGGTGATCTGGGCTGTTTCCCTCTTGACTATGAAGCTTATCCCTCGTAGTCTTACTGGTTGACTGTACACATAGTATTCAGAGTTTGCCTCGATTTGGTACCGAATTACCAGCCCGCACCGAAACAGTGCTTTACCCCTATGCTAAAACATCAACCGCTGCACCTAAATACATTTCGGGGAGAACCAGCTAGCTCCGCTTTCGATTGGCATTTCACCCCTAACCACAACTCATCCGCTAATTTTTCAACATTAGTCGGTTCGGACCTCCACTAAGTATTACCTTAGTTTCATCCTGGCCATGGTTAGATCAAGCGGGTTCGGGTCTATAACTAGTGACTACGCTCTCTTCAAGCTCGCTTTCACTCTGGCTCCGATATCTCTATCTTAACCTGCCACTAACTATAAGTCGCCGGAACATTCTTCAACAGGCACGAAGTCAAACGCTAAGTCGTTCTCCTTCTGTTTGTAAGCTTGCAATTTCACGTTCTATTTCACTCCCCTCCCGGGGTTCTTTTCACCTTTCCCTCGCGGTACTATTTCACTATCGGACATCCAGGAATATTTAGCCTTACGAGGTGGTCCTCGCAGATTCACACGGGATTCCACGTGCCCCATGCTACTCGGGAATAAATAAAATGAAAAAATTTTCGGTTACAAGACTATCACTTTTTAAAGTTTAGTTTTCCAACTAATTCACCTAATTTTTATTAAAGATTTACAGCTTTGCTATATTAACTTTCTTATCTTTATCCCACAACCCTTTAAATCTTTTATTATTTAAAGTTTAGGCTGTTCCCGTTTCGCTCGCCGCTACTAAGGGAATCGTTTTTACTTTCTTTTCCTTCAGGTACTAAGATGTTTCAATTCCCTGAGTTTGCTCTTTTTTACTTATAAATTCAGTAAAAAGATGTAGAGTTTC
>Ga0209191_1001864_pt1:0-5000 | contig 13573 bp, 6 predicted proteins | sample S_130626_EF_Meta_FD_187320 | JGI IMG/M metagenome (GOLD analysis project Ga0209191, IMG submission 187320) | Freshwater microbial communities from Lake Simoncouche, Canada to study carbon cycling - S_130626_EF_MetaG (SPAdes) (version 2) | ecosystem: Environmental > Aquatic > Freshwater >... | reverse complement strand
CTCGTATGCAAATAGTATACGAGCTAACGTAAATATAAAAAACCCTTCTAAAGACGATATTTTTATATTATTTCAAATCGTTAATGCTGCAATCTTAAAGAAATCAAATTATATAAAAACGATTAAAAAAGTTTCTATTAATTCTTTAAATCTTTCTTCTTTTAAAAATCACGTTGGAATAAATCCTATTTATTCTCAAATTAAAAGGATAACAAAATCATCTGTTTCTATCTCTTTTATCGAAATAATAGATAAGGAACTAAAAAAATTACTTGTGACTTATGTTATTTTAGATAGTTTAAGAATAATAGGTCAAAAGGATTTTGGACCAGAAATGAAAGATTTAACTCCTTTTCTCCAAAGAGAAGCAGAAGAGGAAAAAGCTTTTCAACAATTTTTAGCTCAATCTGGAATTGATACAAACAATTTGTCTCCAAAAGAGTTAAATCGTTTAAGAAATAAATGGCGTCATTGGCGAAACTGGAGTTCTGGGTGGAAATCCCTAGTCTCTTTTATGAGATACCTTTGGTATCTTTTCTTTAAAAAAGTTAAATCATTCAAGGAGTTTTGTAAAGAATTTATTCAAAAGAACTCCTATTTAATTTTACTCTTAAAAGTGATTCTTTCAATATCGATGATCTTGCTTGTATATCACTTTTCTTTAAAAAAGTTGAATATATTAAAAAAAGAAAATCTAATTCTTTTATCAGAAATAAAGAATGTAACGAAAGATTTTCAAAAAAAATCATTGGAAATTCTTGGAGAAAAACAACTACTTAGTAATAATTTAAAACTGCTTAGTGATAATTTAGACAAACAATTATTAGCTATCGTTGAAGAAAAGAAAAGTTTACAGAGATTACTGGAAATCTGTGAATTAACTTCTCAAGAGGATCTCAAAAGAATGACATATCAATTACACCAGGTAAGAAATAAATTTCAATCAATAATGGATCAAGTGTCAAATAAAACCGAATAGAGGTTATATTTAAAAATCCAATGATTGTTTTCAAAAAAAAAGAGGGCGATTTGTTGAAATAACAACTCAAAAGATAAACATCATTACCGAGTAGATGCCTCCTTCGACTTCGAAGCTTCGAATGAACAAAAAAGGTATTTCACTTCATAAAAAATAAAAACAATTTCTTTTCTTTCTTTAAACTTTTCTGTACTCTCTCTTTAAAAGGAAATGGATATTCTTTTTAAAAAGAGATTTTATCTACCTTATTTTTTCTTAGAAATTAGATATTTCATTTTCTTCTCTTTTTAAAGATCTAAAATTTTCATAAAATTATGTGAAATTTATAAACGTTGACTAAACAAGTTTCGTTTCCTAGTTTTTTACAATCTACTAGATTTAATTTGTGTGGGTTCTTGGATAAGAAAAAATAGTATCTTTCTTCATTTGATACGATTCACTCAAGATATGTTAAAAGGAATGGTTCTTCTTTATTTTTTGTTGATTAACAATCCCTATAAAATTTTTAATTTTTTAGTTACTAGTACCAAAATTTGACACAGGTTTTTTTTTTTGGTATTTTAAGTAGAAAACTAAAGAAACCAATAAAGAACAGAAGAGAGCAAGTTAGGTCAAGTTGGTCAAGGTTGTTCTTATTAATCTAATATATGTTCTTATTAACTTCCTAAGGAACTAATTGTTCTGTTCTTCTATTAATTATTTTCTATTAACAAACTGTTCTGTTCTTACTAAATCTAACTACATAGCTATTACATTCAGTACTATCCATCTAGAATCTAAACATAAACAACACAACTAACAACATAACTCATCATTAATTCTCATATATGATGCACTATATAAGTAATTTTAATTGTAACGCAAGGTTAAGATAAGCACCAATAAATTATCAATTGATATTTGTTATTATTTCTTATTAACCTAAGTAATGAGTAAGATTTATTTTCCGAATCTTGAGAATCTTCATATAGATGGGATGTTTACAATCTTTAGACAGATAATCTAGATTTTCATTCTCACTTAGGAAAGAGGATTATGTATAAACATGAACTACTAAGAACTTAAATCCAAATCCAAGTATGTAAGTCCAAGCCAACTATGATTTGAGCGAGGGGAAATTTTTTAGTTCACTCGTAAACCTGATAAGCAAGGTTGTTTTTGGTTTTAAGTTTCGTTAGTATCTTGAAAAATATCTTATCTGTTGGAATAGAATTAGTGTATGGTTTTGATTTAAGAGTCTAACTTTTGAATACGATTAAAAACTGGAATAGAAGGAATAAGAAAAAGAAATTAAAATAATTACTTTAAAAAATAATTTTATATAATAATAGTTAACAAAAAAAGTTTAATAGACAGATAGAGAAATAGATAGTAAAAAGGTGAAACCTTCAAAAAAATGAAAAGTTAACATAATAAGAATTAAAATTTATTTGATTAGTGAGAATAAATCTATCGTATTTATATAAGGTCAAATGTAAAGACATTACAAATTATAAAAATTTCTTTTTTAAAAAATATGACAATTACAATTGGACAAGTTCAAGCAAAAAAAGCAGGACTTTTCTCTCTTATTGACGATTGGTTAAAACGTGATCGTTTCGTATTCGTTGGATGGTCAGGCTTACTTTTATTTCCTTGTGCTTATTTAGCGTTAGGAGGATGGTTAACAGGAATTACTTTCGTTACTTCATGGTATACACATGGTTTAGCAAGTTCTTTCTTAGAAGGATGTAATTTCTTAACAGCAGCAGTTTCATCACCTGCAAATAGTATGGGACATTCCCTATTATTACTTTGGGGACCAGAAGCTCAAGGAAACTTTACTTTATGGTTTAAAATTGGTGGACTTTGGACATTTGTAGCTTTACATGGTTCATTTGGATTAATTGGATTCTGTTTACGTCAATTTGAAATTGCTCGTCTTGTAGGGATTCGACCATATAATGCACTTGCATTCTCAGGTCCGATTGCAGTTTGGGTATCTGTATTTTTATTATATCCTTTAGGTCAAGCAAGTTGGTTTTTTGCTCCTAGTTTAGGAGTAGCAGCTATTTTCCGTTTCCTTTTATTCTTACAAGGTTTCCATAACTGGACATTAAACCCATTCCATATGATGGGTGTAGCAGGGATTTTAGGAGGAGCTTTATTATGTGCGATTCATGGTGCAACTGTAGAGAACACATTATTTGAAGATGGTGATGCTGCAAATACTTTCCGTGCTTTTACACCTACTCAATCTGAAGAAACATATTCAATGGTGACTGCGAATCGCTTCTGGTCACAAATTTTTGGGGTAGCTTTTTCAAATAAACGTTGGTTACATTTCTTTATGTTATTTGTTCCAGTGACTGGTCTTTGGGCAAGTTCTGTAGGAATTGTAGGATTAGCATTAAATTTACGTGCTTATGATTTCATTTCACAAGAATTAAGAGCAGCAGAAGATCCAGAATTCGAAACATTCTATACGAAAAATATTCTTTTAAACGAAGGTATTAGATTATGGATGGCAGCACAAGATCAACCACATGAAAATTATATATTCCCAGAGGAGGTACTACCACGTGGAAACGCGCTTTGATGATTTAGAAATAACAACGGACAAAACATTAGAATCGACAGGATTTGCTTGGTGGGCTGGAAATGCAAGATTAATTAATCTTTCAGGAAAACTTCTTGGTGCTCATGTAGCCCATGCTGGTTTAATGGTTTTTTGGTGTGGAGCGATGACATTATTTGAAGTATCTCATTTTATTCCAGAAAAACCTTTATATGATCAAGGTTTCATTCTTTTACCTCATTTAGCTACTTTAGGATGGGGAGTTGGTCCTGGTGGAGAAATTCTTGATATTTATCCATATTTTGTTGTAGGTGTTTTACATTTAGTGTCATCTGCAGTATTAGGATTTGGAGGAATTTATCATTCTTTATTTGGTCCAGATACATTAGAAACAAATGCTCCTCTTTTTGGTTATGATTGGCGTGATAAAAATAAAATGACAACAATTTTAGGTATTCATTTATGTTTATTAGGAATTGGAGCTTTCTTATTAGTTATCAAAGCTATGTATATTGGTGGTGTTTATGATACATGGGCTCCAGGAGGAGGAGATGTACGTTTCATTAAAAATCCAACATTAAATCCTTTAGTTATCTTTGGATATGTATTCAAATCACCATTTGGTGGTGACGGATGGATTGTTTCAATCAACAATATGGAAGATTTAGTAGGTGGTCATATTTGGGTAGGAATTCTTTGTTTAGCGGGTGGTATCTGGCATATTTTAACGAAACCTTTTGCTTGGGCAAGAAGAGCTTTTGTTTGGTCAGGTGAAGCATATTTATCATATAGTTTAGCAGCTTTATCAGTTATGGGATTATCGGCTGCTGTTTTTGTATGGTATAACAATACAGCGTATCCAAGTGAATTCTTTGGTCCAACAGGTCCTGAAGCTTCTCAAGCTCAAGCCTTTACTTTCTTAGTTCGTGACCAACGTTTAGGTGCTAATGTTGCATCTGCACAAGGACCAACTGGATTAGGAAAATATTTAATGAGATCACCAAGTGGTGAAATTATTTTTGGTGGAGAAACGATGAGATTCTGGGATATGAGAGCACCATGGGTAGAACCTTTACGTGGACCAAATGGATTAGATATCAATAAAATTAGAAATGATATTCAACCTTGGCAAGAACGTAGAGCAGCGGAATATATGACACATGCTCCTTTAGGATCATTAAATTCAGTAGCAGGAGTTGCTACAGAAATTAACTCTGTAAACTATGTATCACCTCGTTCTTGGTTAACTTGTTCTCATTTCGTGCTTGGTTTCTTTTTACTTGTAGGTCATTGGTGGCATTCAGGACGTGCTCGTGCTGCAGCTGCTGGATTTGAAAAAGGAATTAATCGTGAAACTGAATATACTCTTCAATTAAAACCTATCGATTAATAAAAAAAAATGAGAAAAATAAAATTTTCTCATTTTTTTTATTTTTCTTAATAAATTTAAAATAAAAAAATGCT
>Ga0209191_1001862_pt1 | contig 13583 bp, 11 predicted proteins | sample S_130626_EF_Meta_FD_187320 | JGI IMG/M metagenome (GOLD analysis project Ga0209191, IMG submission 187320) | Freshwater microbial communities from Lake Simoncouche, Canada to study carbon cycling - S_130626_EF_MetaG (SPAdes) (version 2) | ecosystem: Environmental > Aquatic > Freshwater > Lake ... | reverse complement strand
TGGGGTGGTTTGGCCCAGCAAGCTCGCGTGAAATCCGAGTGGTTGATTCCTCTACCGAAAGGATTTACCGCTAAACAGGCATTGGCAATTGGTACAGCAGGTTATACGGCTATGTTGTGTGTCATGGCTTTGCAAAAGCATGGCCTGAAGCCCAGTGATGGCGAGGTGCTAGTAACTGGTGCCGCAGGAGGTGTTGGTAGCTTTGCCATTACTCTCTTAAGTAAGTTGGGATTCAAAGTTGTTGCCAGTACTGGGCGTATGGCTGAGGCTGATTATCTGAATAAGTTGGGCGCAACTGAGGTGATTGATCGTACTACTTTATCTGCCCCAGGAAAGCCTTTAGCAAAAGAGCGCTGGGCTGCGGTAGTCGATAGCGTTGGCAGTCATACATTAGCCAATGCCTGCGCACAAACGAAGAGTGATGGTGCAGTTGCTGCTTGCGGACTAGCCCAGGGAATGGATTTTCCATCCAGTGTGGCACCATTTATTTTGCGTGGCGTGACCTTGTATGGCATCAATAGTGTGACAGTGCCAAAAGCAAAGCGGATTGCCGCTTACGAGCAATTGAGCAAGTTAGTGGATCTAAAAACTCTGGAAGAGATCTCGCACGAAATTAGCTTGCAGGAGTCTATAAAGTATGCCGCTGAACTAATGGCTGGAAATGTTCGCGGTCGCTTAATTGTAGATGTCAATAAATAAGCAACTGAGCCAGGCTATTGTGACGCTTGAGGCTTACGCTTTTCCAGTGCTGCCCAAACCTCAAGCTTCTCAGGGTTGGATAGCTCAGACCATTTTGCGATCTCAGTGAGCGTGCGATAGCAACCACGACAAAAGCCATTCTCTGGGCTGATGTCGCAGCAATTGATGCAGGGTGATGGAACTGTTGTCAAAGTCAACCTAGAATAGATATAAATGAATACCAAAAACCAATCCAACGATCTTAGCTCTATTCATTATCCCTTAGCGGATGCTTTGCCGGAGGTGGGCAGTTCGATGGAGCTTGCGCCTGGTGTACGCTGGCTGCGGATGCGCCTGCCCTTTGCTTTGGATCATATTAATTTGTGGCTATTACGCGATGAGTTTGAAGGGCTTCAAGGTTGGACGATTGTGGATTGTGGAATTGCAAATGATGAGACCAAAGCTGCTTGGGAGCAGATCTTTGCCACGCAGTTAGAGGATCTACCCGTATTGAGAGTGATTGTTACCCATATGCATCCGGATCATGTCGGTCTCTCACAGTGGCTATGCGAGAAATGGAATATCCCTTTGTGGATTTCTATGACAGACTATTTAACAGCTCAGTGGCTCAGTCATAAAGAAGGTGCTGCTGCCATAGGTTCACGTGCGGGCAGTGGTGGCTCTGCCGATCACTTTCAGAAGCATGGACTCAGTGCGCCAGAAGACTTAGAAAAAATTCGGGCGCGCTCTAATTACTACAGCAATATGGTACCTGGTGTGCCACCTCAATATCGTCGCATTATTGATGGAGAAATGATCTTGATTGGTGGGCATCAGTGGCAGATCATCATGGGATTTGGGCATGCGCCAGAACACGCATCTTTGTATTGCCAAGCCTTAGACGTATTAATTTCAGGGGACATGTTGTTACCGCGTATTTCTACAAATGTCAGTGTCTACAATGCCGATCCAGATGCCGATCCTTTAGGTTTGTATCTCAGCTCTTTAGATCGATATCTGCCCTTGCCAGATGGCACTCTTGTATTACCCTCGCATGGCAAGCCATTTACTGGCATGAAAGCGCGGATTGATCAACTCAAAGCGCATCATGATGAGCGCTTGGCTGAGGCTATTGGAGCCTGTAAAAAACCGGCTACTGCTCGTGAGATCGTGCCAGTTTTATTTAAACGGGAGCTAGATATTCACCAAATGACATTTGCCATGGGTGAGGCTATTGCTCATCTGAACTACCTACTTCGTCGAGGTAAGTTGAGTCGCCAGCTTTGCGACGACGGGGTGTTGCGCTTTTGCGTGATTTAGCAGCTTTTGTCTTAGGCTCTTCTGGAGATCCGGTAGCAGCAGTTGCGGTAGCAGAAACCGCATCCCCAAATGACTTGAGAGCCATCATAGTGGCATGCTGGACTTCTAAGCCCTGGATGGTGGACTTCAATATATTGAGGTTGAGATTAAGCCAGTTTTCAACGCTTTTAAGGTCTTTGATACGCTTCTCCAACTCATCTGTGTCTAGTCCTGGAAATGCTGAACCAAACCCTCCGGCCGCCTTCGAGGCATCGGCGGCAGTGAACGGGAATTGACCTGGCATTTGCCCAGCCGCCCCTTGACCCCACATGGCTTTCATCATTTCAAGGCTTTGATTAAATTCAGGGATAGTTCCAAACATAGGGGATAGCTCCGGGTCAGGTAAAATCGGCTTAATGCCAATACAATAAGAGATTCTAGAGAATAATCCCGGTTCAGCAATGCAATCTAATGGTTTATCCCAGCCTTACACACGCGGTCAGACACTTCCCGAGCTTCTAAAGCAGCGCATTCTGATTTTAGATGGCGCTATGGGCACGATGATTCAGCAATACAAATTGACTGAGGCGGATTACCGCGGCTTACCAGCTAATACCCGTTTTGCTGATCATCCAGCGGATATCAAGGGTAATAACGAACTATTGGTCCTGACGCAGCCCCAGATCATTAGCAAAATTCATGAGCAGTATCTTGATGCTGGCGCAGACATTATTGAGACCAATACCTTTGGCGCCACCTCTGTTGCGCAAGAGGATTACAAGATGGCGAGCCTAGCGCATGAGATGAATGTGATCTCTGCTCAGTTAGCTCGCGCTGCGTGTGACAAATACAGTACGCCAGATAAACCTCGATTTGCTGCTGGCGCAATTGGACCTACACCAAAGACGGCGAGTATTTCTCCAGATGTAAATGACCCAGGCGCACGTAATGTGAGCTTTGATGTGTTGCGTGCTTCCTACCGCGAACAGATTCAAGGCCTCTTTGAAGGCGGTGTAGACCTATTTTTAGTAGAAACTATTTTTGACACGCTCAATGCTAAGGCGGCATTGTTTGCTTTAGATGAATTCTTTGAGGAAACAGGTGAGTGTTTACCGGTCATGATTTCAGGAACGGTCACCGACGCTTCGGGCCGTATTTTGTCTGGCCAAACAGTTGAGGCATTTTGGAATAGCTTGCGACACATTAAGCCGCTGACCTTTGGCTTGAATTGTGCTTTAGGTGCAGCACTGATGCGTCCTTATATTGCTGAGTTGGCACGTATCTGTGACGCAGCTGTGTCTTGCTATCCCAATGCTGGTTTACCGAACCCCATGAGTGATACTGGTTTTGATGAGACTCCAGAAATCACTTCTAGTCTGCTAGATGGTTTTGCAAAAGATGGTTTGGTAAATCTAGTTGGCGGTTGCTGCGGTACAACGCCGGAGCATATTCGTGCGATTGCAAATGCGGTTGCTAAACGTAAACCACGTGTTTTCTATCGCGAGAGCGCGGAGGAAGCATTATGAGCTCCAAAGACAAGGAACTAGCAAACAAATCATCTGTGCCAGTGATGAAGTTGGCTGGCTTGGAGCCATTCAATGTCACAGGTGATATCCGCTTTGTGAATATTGGAGAGCGCACTAACGTCACCGGATCCAAAGCCTTTGCGCGCATGATTCTGAATAATCAGTTTGATGAAGCATTAGTGGTAGCAAGGCAGCAAGTTGAGAATGGCGCCCAAATCATCGATATCAATATGGATGAGGCGATGCTAGATTCTGAAGCTGCGATGACGCGCTTCCTAAATCTGATTGCTTCTGAGCCAGATATTGCTCGCGTACCTATTATGGTGGACTCCTCTAAGTGGAGTGTGATCGAGGCCGGACTCAAATGTTGTCAAGGTAAGCCGATAGTTAATTCCATCTCTCTGAAAGAGGGTGAAGAGCCCTTCAGGAAACAGGCCCGTTTAATTCGTCGTTATGGTGCCGCTACTGTAGTGATGGCGTTTGATGAAGCAGGCCAAGCGGATACCTTCCAACGCAAGACAGAAATCTGTCAGCGCTGCTATGAGATTCTCGTCAATGAGCTGGGCTTCCCCGCTGAAGACATTATTTTTGACCCTAATATTTTTGCGATTGCCACTGGTATTGAAGAGCATGACAACTATGCGGTTGATTTTATTAATGCCACACGTTGGATTAAAGAAAATTTACCAGGCGCAAAAGTGAGTGGTGGCGTATCGAATGTTAGCTTCTCTTTCCGCGGTAATGATCGTGTGCGTGAGGCTATTCACACGGTATTTCTCTATCACGCTATTCAAGCCGGTATGGATATGGGTATCGTCAATGCAGGTCAGCTCGGCGTTTATGCAGACCTTGATTCTGACTTACGTGAACACGTTGAGGATGTTGTACTAAATCGCTTCAAAGAAAAAGAAGGCAAGACCCCGACCGAGCGCTTACTTGATATTGCCGACCAATTTAAGGGCGGCGGTGCAAAGCAGGTTGAAAACTTAGTTTGGCGTGAATCACTAGTGCGCGAGCGTTTAACTCATGCTTTAGTACATGGTATTACTAGTTTTATTGAAGAAGACACTGAAGAATTACGTGCACAAATAATGGGTGGCGGCGGCAGACCGATTGAGGTTATTGAAGGCCCCCTCATGGACGGTATGAATGTTGTTGGTGACTTATTCGGCGCAGGCAAGATGTTTTTGCCTCAGGTAGTCAAAAGTGCGCGTGTAATGAAGCAAGCAGTGGCGATTTTGATTCCCTATATTGAAGAAGAGAAGCGCCTCCATATTGCCTCTGGTGGCGAAGCAAAAGCCAAGGGCAAAATTGTCATGGCTACCGTGAAGGGTGATGTCCATGATATTGGTAAAAATATTGTGACTGTGGTGTTGCAATGTAATAACTTCGAAGTTGCCAATATGGGTGTAATGGTTCCTTGCGCAGAAATCTTGAAACGTGCCAAAGAAGAAAAGGCAGATATCGTAGGCTTATCTGGCTTGATCACACCTTCGCTTGAAGAGATGACTTATGTTGCACAAGAAATGCAGCGTGATGATTACTTCCGTGAGCGTCAGATTCCCTTGATGATTGGTGGCGCAACAACTTCCCGAGTACACACAGCCGTAAAGATCGCCCCACACTACGATGGTCCAGTGGTTTATGTGCCAGATGCTTCTCGCTCTGTATCAGTAGCATCAAGCTTACTTTCTGATGAGAGTGCTAAGAAATTTATCCAAGATTTGCGTGATGACTATGTTCGCATTCGAGAACAGCATGCGAATAAAAAAGCGGCTCCAACGATTTCATTGGAAGCTGCGCGTAAGAATCGTGAGCTGATTGATTGGACCAACTATGTTCCAGAAAAGCCGAAGTTTATTGGCCGTCGCCTCTTTAAGAATTTCGCTTTAAGTGATATTGCCAAATATATTGACTGGACACCGTTTTTCCAGACTTGGGATTTAGCTGGCAAGTTCCCACAAATTCTTGATGATGAAGTAGTGGGAGCAGAGGCTCGTAAAGTTTTTGAAGATGCTCAGGTACTACTGGACAAACTCATTAAGGGCCAATGGCTGCAAGCTGATGCAGTGGTAGCTTTCTATCCTGCTAATGCGGTTGGTGATGACATCGTCTTATATAGCGACGAGTCTCGTCAACATCCACTATTTGTTTGGCATAACTTACGCCAACAAGCTGAGCGTCCGATAGTCGATGGCGAACGTCGACCAAATCGTTGTTTGGCAGATTACGTTGCGCCGAAAGATTTGGGTATTGCAGATTATCTCGGTTGTTTTGCGGTTACTACGGGCCATGGTGTTGAGAAGAAAGTGGCGGAGTTTCATGCGAAACATGATGACTACAGCGCGATCATGCTGCAATCTTTGGCTGATCGTTTAGCCGAGGCATTTGCAGAGCTCATGCACCATCGTGTCCGTACCGATCTTTGGGCTTATGCGACCGATGAGATTTTGACAAATGATCAAATGATTCATGAGGAGTATCGCGGTATTCGCCCAGCCCCTGGATATCCCGCTTGTCCTGCACACGAAGTAAAAAAAGATATGTTGCGCGTGATTGGCTCTGAAGACATTGGCATGACTCTGACTGAGTCAATGGCTATGAATCCAGCCTCTAGCGTTAGCGGTTTTTATCTGGCTCATCCGGATGCACGTTACTTTAATGTGGGTAAGGTTTCTGCGGATCAGATCGAGGATCTCGCCAAGCGCCGCAATGAGTCTGTTGAAGACATCCGTCGCCAGTTAGCTAGTTCAATTGACTGAGTCAGATGTACTTGAGTGGGGTGGGCAGTGGCTTTAAACCCCCCATATCACCGGTTCATCTTTGGCCTTGGCCTGTTTCATGAGCTCTAAGAAGGGGTAGGCACGCTGTCCCAGTCTGTCTGTTAGCCTCGGCTTTTCATTATTTTCTTGTTCGGTAGTGTTACTTTTAGATCTCTCCTCAAGGTCTCTGAGGATAGCGGTTTCTAAGGCAGTAATGAGTGGTGGCAATTGCTCTATCGTCAGAATCCCTCTGGACTCCAATTGACAACCCAAAATACCAAAGATTCGTTGTGTTAGATCAGCCAACATAATGACGTCCGGGCCAGCTTTGGAGCGAAATTGATAGATCATTTCAATAGCTTACCACCTGATAAACTCACTAATCTATGTTGTTAACTAATAAAAATCGTTTAACTAAAATGCTTGACGTCGCACTTCAAGGTTTGGCGGAGGAGCGGGGCTTAGTAGGTGAGTCTCCCCACCCCCGTTTGGAGCGTCCTAAGGCGGTGGATCATGGAGATGTCGCCTGTAATATCGCCCTCCAACTCTCCAAGGCCTGGAAGTTAAATCCCCGAGAATTAGCCCAAGCTCTAGTTGAGCGTTTAGAACAACAACCCAGTTATAACGACTTGATTGCCTCCTGCGAAATCGCAGGCCCTGGATTCATTAACTTTCGCCTGAGCAATGCAGCTAAAACTAGCGTGGTTCATGAGGTTATGACGGCGGGATCTCAGTTTGGCCAATTGACTCCAGAAGATACACCTGTATCTAGCGCCATGATTGAGTTTGTATCAGCCAATCCTACTGGTCCTTTGCACGTGGGTCATGGTCGTCAAGCCGCACTAGGGGATGCGTTAGCTAATTTATTAGCAACGCAGGGCATCAAAGTGCATCGCGAGTTTTATTACAACGATGCTGGTGTACAGATTGCCAATCTGGCACTTTCTGTTCAGGCACGCTTAAATGGCTTAAAGCCAGGAGATACATCTTGGCCAGAGAATGGCTATAACGGTGAGTATATTGCTGAGATTGCGAGTGCCTATAAAGTGGCGCCAAGCTATCGAGATGATTTATCTGATGCAGAAAAGATAGAGGCGATCCGTCAATTTGCTGTTGCTTACTTGCGTAATGAGCAAGACATTGATTTAAAAACTTTTGGTGTGAAGTTTGATTGCTATTATTTAGAATCTTCTTTGTATGCCGATGGTAGTGTGGCAAAAATTATTGAAGAGTTGCAGGGCATTGGTAAGACCTACGAGTCTGAAGGTGCGCTCTGGCTCAAGACCACAGATGACGGCGATGATAAAGATCGTGTCATGCGTAAATCTGATGGTAGCTTTACCTACTTTGTGCCTGATGTTGCGTATCACGCCAGCAAGTGGAGCCGTGGCTTTGAGAAAGTCATTAACGTGCAAGGTAGTGATCATCACGGTACGATCGCTCGTGTGCGCTCTGGCTTACAAGGCGTAGCAAAGAAGCGCGGCTGGCACATTCCGAAAACATACCCTGACTATGTATTGCACAAAATGGTCACAGTGATGCGCCATGGCGAGGAAGTCAAGATTTCTAAGCGTGCAGGATCCTATGTGACTGTTCGTGATTTGGTTGAGTGGTCTGGTGGCATTACGCCAGAGATGACTGCTACTGAGCGTGAGTTAGCGTTGCAGCGTGGACGAGATGCTGTGCGCTTCTTCTTAATCTCACGCAAAGCCGATACTGAATTTGTGTTTGATATTGATCTAGCATTGCAACAAAATGATGAGAACCCAGTGTTCTATGTACAGTATGCTCATGCACGTATTTGTTCTATCTTGACCCAATGGGGTGGTCAGGTATCTGACCTTCAATCAGCAGACCTTTCTTTGCTGCAAAGTAAGGCTTCTGATCATCTATTGCGTCGCTTAGCCGAGTATCCAGAAATGCTGACTGCTGCGGCCGCAGATTTGGCTCCTCATGCCCTAGCTTTTTATTTGCGCGATTTAGCGGGAGATTTCCACACTTTCTATAATGCTGATCGTGTTTTAGTAGATGATGCTGCCTTGAAGTTTGCTCGGTTAGCCTTGCTTTTGGCGACTCGCCAAGTGCTAGAAAATGGTTTAAAAGTATTGGGTGTATCAGCACCCGCTAAGATGTAAGCTGTGAGGGTTTGGTAGCGCTTAAGAAGTAAAAAAAAGGGTTGGAGATGTGATGAAAAAAATAAATCAACAGGCTGGCTATATTTCTAAATTAGATGCTTCTAGCTCGGAGTATGGCGGCACTATCCTAGGTTTTGTTTTAGGCTTAGGGGTTGGATTAGGCGTAGCATTTGTGATTGCGTTCTACCTTTCTAAGAACACCCCACAAGAGCGGCCCGGAGTTAGGGCGCCTAATCTTCCGCTGACGATTAAATCTGGCCCTGCGCCTGCAGAGGGTGAAGAAACAGCACCAGCAGAGTCTCTAGATTTGAATAAACCTTTGCAAGGAAAGTCATCTGCATCTGCTGCAAATGTAGCAGACCCGATCGGGGATCTAGCTAGTGGTAAGAGGCCGGCAGAAACACTAGCATCTCCAGCAGCCAAGTCCGATGCAATTTATTTCTTGCAAGTGGGTGCATTTAATAAGCGCGCTGATGCTGATGCACAAAAAGCAAGTTTGGCTATTCAAGGTATTCAGTCACAATTGAGTGAGATCAATAGTGATGGCAATGCTCTCTGGCGCGTTCGAGTTGGTCCTTATAACAGTGTTGAAGAAAGCAATCCCGTGCGAGATAAGCTGAATAGTATGGGTGTTAAAACGAGTGTCATTAAATCTAGCAAATCATGAATACATTATCTAAATCGAAGCGAACCCTTTTATCTGCCGCCGCCCTCGGTTTGGCAATTTCTTTCTCTGGTCTTTCGGGAGCGCAAAGCCCTAAGATTGAAGAAGGATTTGATTACCGTATTTTGCCTACCCCTCAGCCAGTTGAATCTAAAGCTAAGGTTGAGGTCATTGAGTTTTTTTGGTATGGCTGCCCACATTGCTATGACTTTGAACCTGAGTTAAATGCATGGCTTAAGCGCCAGCCTAAGGATGTGATCTTCCGTAAAGTACCGGTTGCTTTCCGTGACGACTTCATGCCACATAGCCAATTATTCTATGCCTTAGAGGCCATGGGCAAAGGCGATGCGTTAAATGACAAAGTGATGTATGCCATGCACAAAGAGAATAAGCGGCTGATAACAGAGAATGAGATTGCAGATTGGGTAGCTACTCAAGGTATAGATCGCAATACTTTCTTGGCGACTTATCGTTCATTTGCTGTTGTATCTAAGGCCCGTGCTGCAAGACAGATGGCCGATGCATATCGTATTGATGGTGTTCCAACGGTCGTAATGCAGGGTCGCTATGTGACCTCTCCATCAATTGCTGGAACTAAAGCTAAGGCGATTTCAGTAATGGGACACTTGGAACAAAAAATCCGAAAGGATAAGTTTAAATAATTTACTAACTTTAGATTTTCACGAAGCGTCTTATGATCCAAAAGTAAATTGGGTAGGGCAAGATTCTGAGGAACTTTAAGAATCCTGAAAACCGCTTAGGGAAATGAATATCAAATTTCCCAGCCTGAATACCTTCTAGAATTTCTTTAGCAGCCTCCTTTGCAGTAATGAGTGCTGGCATCTCAAAATCATTTTGAGCGGTAGCTTCAGTAGCCACAAATCCTGGAGAAATCATGTGGATACTGACACCTTGTGGCAGCAAGTCGTAATAGAGGGTTTCACAAAAATTAATAATCCCAGCTTTACTGGGCCCATAAGCCAAGGCTTTTGGGAGTCCGCTGTAACCTGCCACACTACCCACAATAGCAATATGACCGGCATGAGCCTTGAGCATATTAGGTAAGACCACTCCGACTGCCCGCATTGGGCCTAGTAGATTTGCATCAATTGTTTTTTGTGCAATAGCGAAGTCAAAATTATCGGCACGCAAAGGAGTGTACACGCCTGAAACAAAGAGCAGCAAATCAAGACCACCCCAGATTTTTAGAATGGATTGATAGGCAGACTCTAGCTGTTCTTGATGCGTAATATCTAGAGGAAGAACTAAGGTTTCCTCTTTACTTCCAAATTGCGCGAGAGCGTTTAAGCGCTCGGCACGACGGCTCGAGAGGGCTACTTTGGCCCCTGCTGCCATTAAAGCAGTGGCGCAAGCTTCACCGATTCCGCTAGAGGCGCCAATGACCCAGATACGCTTACCTAAAAAATTTTCGAGTCCCCGTTGTTTCATGGTGTAAGTACGTCGCCAAAAGGAGGGGGAGCCTGATGTTTTAAGGTGTACTGCACGACATCAATATTCTTTTCAGAAAAACCAGCTGCGCAATACATTAGATAGAAATTCCAAAGACGAATGAAAGCCTCATCAAACCCTAATCGATAAATTTCATCAATCTTTTGGTTAAAGCTATTACGCCATAGGCATAAAGTTTTTGCATAGTCGGCGCCAAAGGCAAACTCTGCCTCCACTTCTAGGCCAGCGCTAGCTGCAGCGGCTTTAAATTTAGAAGGCGATGGCAGCATGCCTCCAGGAAAAACATATTGCTGGATAAAGTCGGTGCTGTGGCGATAGCGATCAAATAGATCTTCAGCGATCACAATAGTTTGAATACAAGCCTTTCCACCAGCTTTGAGTCGTTTTGCGATGGTTTGGAAATACTCACCCCAATGGTTTTCGCCAACGGCTTCAAACATTTCAATGGAGGCAATACCATCGTATTGCTCGACACAGTCACGATAATCTTGAAGACGAACTTCGAATTTTTTGGAGCTGCCCAATTCTGCTGAGACTCTTTGAAGTCGAGACTCAGCAAAATCTCTTTGTTCTGTGGATAAAGTGAGGCCCGTAATCTGATTATCGTTGCGCAAAGCTTCTTCCATGAAGCCGCCCCAGCCACAACCTATCTCTAGAATTTTATCCCCAGCTTTGACGTTAATGGAATCAAGAATTTTCTGGATCTTAGCGCGCTGCGCGTCTATTAATGATGGTTTATCAAGCTCAGAGAACCATGCGCTGGAATAGCTCATGGTGGGATCTAGCCAGAGCGTGTAGAAGGCATTACCTAAATCATAGTGCGCATGAATATTTTTACGGCTACCAGATTTTGAATTATCTCTAAACCAGTGCCTCAGGCGGTAAGCTAAAGAGCCCAGCCAGTTTCCATAAATTACTTTTTCTAGGGTGGTGCGATTGCGAATGACGAGCTCTAGAACAGCTTTGAGATCAGGGGTATTCCATTGACCGCGAATATAGCTCTCGGCGAAGCCAATATCACCATGAGACAACACTTGCCTGAAGACAGACCAATCTAGGACTTGAATTTCTGCATGAAGTTGATCCGCACGATTGCCGAACTCTTTTATTTCCTTATTCGGTAGGGTCAGCACAAGATATCCACTAGAGAGTCGAGCCAGCAAGCCAAATAAAGTTGTAGTGCTCGAACGGTGCTGCTGCTGTTTAGATTCTCGCTTCTCTGGACGAGAGAAGATGAGGCGAGACAGTAATGATTGACCGGGGCGATTCATCGAGTAATTTCAAGTTCTGGTGGTTTTGGTTTTGAGTAAAAAGGGACACCTTTTAGCCATAATTTTAATGCTTGCCAATGAATTCTACCAATGACGCCAAGACTCATCAAAGGGTAGCGCAGAAATGCGAGGTAAAGAGTGCCTTTGCTCAGGGGTTGGGCTAAGCCGCTGATACTGGTATTAATCAGTGGTGCGCCGTCTTCATGGAGCTCAATGCGGCAGACGATATTTCTTTTTGAGTTGCTATCTTGGGGAAATAAAAAGCGAAAGTGATAGTCCCCGCGAACATCGCAGAAAGGTGACACATGGAACACTTTTTTACTAACGAGAGTCTCGCCAGATTTCAGTGCTTCACCTGAATCATGATGGAGGAGGTAGCAGTGACGCTCACCAAAGGTATTATTTACTTCAGCGAGAACCGCTTGCACTTGCCCGTCAGCTCTAGTACAGATCCAAAAGCTCACCGGATTGAAGACATAACCGAGCACCCGCGGGAAGGTTTGTAGCCAAATCTCACCATCTATACCGTAAATGTAATTTTCTTGAAGAATTTTCTCGATCCAGGTAAGACTATCTTTATTACCTACTCCATGATCTTGATCGAAGAAGGAAAACAGCCCAAATCGATTATCTCTCAACCCATGTTTGCTCAGTAATGCTTTGTCTACTTTGCGGGCATACATTGGAATGGATAAAGTAAAGACACCATAAGCAAATGCATTTTGGGCGGGACGAAAACGCCGATGTATTACCGCTCCAAAATTAATAGTTGGCAAATTCATTTATTGAAAACCTTGAGCGGAGTTTGCTTGAATACTGTGGGTAATACTTTCCATGAGATCTTTAGCTACTAGCTCACCAGAGCGCAGGCCATCCTCATGGAAGCCAAAACCTGTCCATGCACCGCAATACCAGATGGAGGAGTTGCCCTGAATCAGAGGTAGCTCTTTTTGCGCCTGTACAGCACGCATATCGAATACCGGATGTGAGTAATGAATTTCTTCATGCACCAACTGTGGATTTGGATCCGTAATTGGATTTAAGCTCACAATAATTTGCGTATTTTGAAGTACCTTAGGCAAGGGCTGTAAACGGTTGATTAAGTAATTCACGCTCACATGTTTTTGTGTATTAGGTGTTGAGCCAGACTTCGCTGTGTAATTCCAGGCTGCCCAGCAACGTTCATTAGTAGGCAAGAAGTTCGTATCTGTATGCAAAATTGCGCGATTCTTTTGATAGGGAATCGATGCCAAAATATTGCGGGCGTCTTGCGGGATACCGTGTACTAAATCTAAAGCTTGATCACTATGGCAAGCCATTACTACTTCATCAAACCAATGTGAGCCAGTGGCCGTAATAACTTCAACTGGAGTTTGTTCGGTTTGGCTCGCATTGACGCGGCTAACGGATTCTCGTAAAACGTTGACGTGATGTTTTTCTAGAGCGGCTACTAGGAGCTTCACATACTCTCGTGATCCACCCTGCACGGTAAGCCATTGCGGGCGATTCTGAATTTGCAAAAGGCCATGATTATGACAGAAGCGCACCATCGTTTGAATGGGAAACTCTAGCATTTGCTCAACAGAGCATGACCAGATTGCGCCAATCATCGGCAAGAAATAATTTTCTCTAAAGCTGGTGCTAAAGCGATTGCGATCTAGAAAGTCTTTAATGCGCTCGTCTGGCTCGGAGTACTCAAGCTTAGCAGTGATTTGCTTTTCGGCTAGTTGAGTAGCGAGACGATTAAAGCGCAAGATGTCATAGGCCATTCTCCAAAA
>Ga0209191_1001857_pt1 | contig 13606 bp, 25 predicted proteins | sample S_130626_EF_Meta_FD_187320 | JGI IMG/M metagenome (GOLD analysis project Ga0209191, IMG submission 187320) | Freshwater microbial communities from Lake Simoncouche, Canada to study carbon cycling - S_130626_EF_MetaG (SPAdes) (version 2) | ecosystem: Environmental > Aquatic > Freshwater > Lake ... | reverse complement strand
TATACGTTGTCATACACGTCTATCTTATATGGTTTGTTCAGTGTCACTTCGAAGTCTGAATGGTTGTAATTTAGTTTAACAACCTCACGAACAATTCGTCTGTGGAGGTCGTCTTTATACTTTTGTTCTTCTTTACTATAAGACATATGTGAAGGTAATACATGGTTGTGAATATTCCAAATTTAGTTGGAATATATTAAAAATTGTTTTTCTTTTTCTCTGATTAATTCATCTAAGACGTCACATACCTTCTTGTCAGCCTTTTGAATTAATTCAGGGTTTGTCTCATACGTGGACATGTCATAGAATTCCGTGTTTGCAACACAGAGTCTGATATCCTGATTACGTATATCACTACGAGGACAAGCTTGTCTGGCGTAGATGTATTCACGTTGTGTGGATAGTTGAATATCTCTATTCTCTCTAATACGGTACAAGATAATAATCTCTTCGAGACTTGCAAGCTTTTCGAACTTGGGCTTGTATCTTTTAATCATTGATTTATATTCCTTCATGTGCGAAGCAATATTGGGTGATGATCCCACCGTCTTCTCGATGTTGATGAAATGATCATACGAACTCACATCTCTGTTGGTGCCAACAATTTTGTTGAAGACACCTTCTGCTAACTTAATTTGTCTCATCTACTATAGGGGGTTTAATTAAAATTTAATGCTAACATGTGCGAAACAACTTTCACCATCCGATCAGCTAAACTGTGTGTTTCGGGAGGATCTTCTTGTCGAGGTTGCCATTGCCCAATACTTTGGAGATACCTGGCATTCTCAAGTCGTTCTTGGAATTCTCTTTTTTCACGTGTGTCCAATGTGTATCTTGATGATACTTCATACATTGCTGCCCACTCATTTAATGTAAGCTCTTTCTCTGTAACGTTATCTAACATATGTAAATTGTTTTATTGTTGGTGCTAACCAGTTTAAGGCTTCTGTTACCATGATACCCCTTGGTGTATCGTACGTGAACTCGACGATATATTGTTTACCCTCGTCGTCATCATCAGGGTACCTATTCTGATACAGTGTGAGGATTAACATCTCACCATTGTCATGTACATCTCCTCGACCACCATCTTCAGTTAGTACTGAGAAGTTACGGTCGTTGGGATGTTGTTTTATAGTGTAAATCATTTTAATTGTTTTTTATACCAGCTGAAATCTATGTGCTCATCTTCCTCCACTTGGAAGTCAATAGCCATTGCTACAATCTTACCATATGCATCCTTAGTGGTGAACAGGTCATACGAGCCATCTCCCCAACCACTTCGTGATACAACACCACCCTTATAATCACCCCATCCTTTAGTACCTAAGGTTCGGTTACACATCTGTAGGTACCACTCCTCACCATCAGGTTTAATATCCCAAGAGTATCCCAATCTATTCTTAATCTTTCTAGCAGAATTGTTTACACGATATGTTTCCATACTAAAGAACCCACACTGTCCACTGTCAACACCTAAGGTCCCTTTGTGTGTGTCCCACTCCCACAAATGTACATTATTAACATAACTCTTGTGGATGACCATTATCATAGATTGTCTATAGTGTTTTGGTCCAATCCTATGCTTCTTAGAGAAAGGAACATATTCACCAGGTAGAACATTTGTCAACTTAATTTGACACCAAGTTGGGTCTTCGTAACAAGGGTCACTGACCATCACTACATCATTGAATTTGATAGTTTTCATCGTGTTATTGTTTTTGTTATACGAAGGTATACATTTCATACGACTTCACCAAATGTTTTTAATAATAATTTTTACTGGTGATCTGCGCTTGATCTGCAGCGTATCCCCGATATTGTTTCGCATACGTAACTCATTGATAATCAGGTATGACTTCTATGCGAAACAAATTCAGGGAGCGCATGCCTGGAATTAGCGCTGCTAACTCAACATCATGCGCATAAAAAAACCCCAACTAACGCTGAGGTTCTTTCAATAAAGAATGTAATACCTAACTCTCGGCTACCAATAGTTCAAGGTATTCAACTTCGGTTAGGTGTCGTAGGGTATCACCAATAGTTTCAGTTGGTAATTTCTTCTTAATCATAATACAATCACCTTGTCTTACAATCTTTTCTATGTTGTCTTTGGCAACATTGGTTTGGATAGTCCAAGCAATTGCTTGAATGGCATTTATCTGTACCCCATAATCTTCATCACTACTTAACCACTTTCTATCATTATTAACTTGATATACACTTTGAGCATCAACCCAAATGAAATAATCTCTATCAGTAGAAGTGTCTTTACATTTTACAAAGTGAACATCATTAAGTTTATCCCATCTGTTTCCCTCAATACCTTGATTAATCATTTCACCTTTAACCTTATAGAGTTCGTAAGTGTCAGTAAATTTTTTGGTAACAAGTTCACCATTAGGATTAACCCAAGCGGTTGTCTTTTTAATTGACTTTGTATTAATTAGGACTGGCTTAACTTCTTTGGTTAATCTTTCAAGACCTAAACATTGGATAGCAACTCTGCGTTGTTCAATGTTTTTTAATGTTGTTGCAATTTCTTTAAATGTCATTGGAACAATATCTTCCCAAATATCTTGTAGGTCAATAGTGTTTGGACATTCATCATACTTTAATTTCAGTAAACGACAACCTGTGTTGTAACCAAACGATACGTTGTTTATTAGTATTTTCATTTTTAATCTTGTTTATATTGTATAAAATTTCTTCTAACCATTACTACTAATTCATCTTCTTCGGTGAATTGTATTACATCATCAACCTCTTGATTTGTAGACCAAGTAAACCAATCTTCTTCTTCACCCTCAACATCTTGAAACTCATACGTTTCACATTCGTTTTCTAATCTTTTACCAAGTACCTCAATTAGTTCTTCCTCTTCATCAGTTATAACACAATCTATTTTATAATTGAATGTAGCATCACCATCAGTTCCACCATTGATATTGAGTATCTTGTTTTTAACAAACTCAACCTCTTCTTTGGATAATTTAATGTTGATTGTCTCTTCATAACTTTCAGACCATTCGCTTTGAGATTGTTTGTCATACACGAAACCATCTTCATCATCATTAAGTGTAATAACAACATTACCACTCTCACCGATATAATGTCCATCTGAATTTACATAGAACTCAACATCATCAAAGATTTGTAAATCAAAGAATGATATAAGTAATTCACTTTCAACTTCAATGTTTTCTGGACGACCAGTTACTGCTGATTTGTTTTTGGTATAGAATGTAAATGAATAATCACTCATACTATCACCACCGCAACTAAATTCCATATTGGCATTATCAATACCAAGTTTCTTCCATTCCGAAACCGCTTCTGTTATGGTTTCGTTAATTACTGCTTTGTTCATAATGTAATTTTTTATTTAATTGTTCTACAATGTTTTTTGCTTCATCACTATCTAACACTTTAGCTGCATTGTTCATCCAGGGTTGAACTTGTAAATGTTGTAGATAGTCTTGTGGTGTTGGAACGAACTTCATTCTAAAATCTTCGGCGATATGTAACATAGCAATATCCACAACATCAACAGACTTACCATCACTATTGGTTATGTTATATCCAAATACCTTTGGTACTATGTGATACGCAAACCAAGTGTTATGTGTCATTAACCTTGCAGAATTGTTATTCATTGTTGCCTTCGGACTATCAATGAGTTCGTGTATTGGTAGGTAATCTTCTACCTTACCACCCCATCTTTTAACAGACGACTTTGAGTGTATTAGTGGATTTGCCATAGTTATTAAATTTTCTGAACTAATTTTTAAATTAAAAAAAACTTAATCCCAAATTTGTGATATGGTTCTCTCAAATGGATTGTACTCAACTTGTTTACCCATTACCCAATCACCCTTTTCAATTTTAAGAGTTTGGTGCTCATTACTAAATGAGCCATTAGGTTGTTCGTGTTTCAGTAAACTTTCTTTTGTTACTTCAACATTCATAAAATCAGTTTCATCACCGATTTTGAAATCACCATACAATGTGTGTTGGTTGATACCCTCACCTTTTAATAAGGTGTGCTTTTTTAATTTTTTCATCTTTTTATTATTTGTTTTAACAAAGATAGTAATTAATCTGTAATACACAAATTTATTTCTCATATTTTTTTATTTATTTTTTTGGGACTGATCCAGTGGCCCCTGACGGATATTGTTTCGCATGTAATACTTGTTGTGCGAAACAAAATATAAGGGCCGTGCCTACAACGGAACTTCAGACATTCTTGGGCATAAAAAACCCCCGACTACTACATCGAGGGTTATCACTAACATCTAAACTTACTAACACACTAACTATAAACTGATACAAAGATATATAATGTTAATAACTCTGCCAAAAAAATTTAATTATCCACACAATATATTTTGATAGTCTACGTTGCGTATTACCTTAATAGGGTGACAAATTCACCAAAGTACTCATCAAAGGTGGTTACTGCGTTTTCGTAGTCAGCGCTCATCATCTTGGTTGTGAACTCATTAGCATCCAATCCAAGTTGTTTACAAAATCTTCTACCTTGTCCAATAAGGTAAAATACATTTCCATCAGACCCCGTAAGGTCAATTACGATTTCCATCGTAGTGTTTTCTTTATTCTTTATCATAGTTTAAGATTTAGGGAAGTCATCTTCCGTGATTTCTAATATTGTTTCCACATTATAATTCCAACTATCCATATAACCAAATAGGTCTTCATCACTCTCTTTGATTTGTTCTTTGGTGTAGTCTTGCTCTCCCTCCCATTTTTCATTCCACCTTTCACCCCATTCATCATACCACTCATTTAACACCTGTTCTCTTAAACCTTTAAGAGTATAATACATCGCATCTGAATCTACATCATCCAAATCCGTTATTTTGTAAATTGATATTCTGTTCATATTAATCGTTATTTAAAAGGTAATTTAATTCATATTCAAATTCTTCTCTCATTCCTTCCACATCATAAACCTTTATGGTTTCATCTACATTACCATTTTCATCGTCAGGGTGGTTGAACATAATATCCACTTCAATCACATTCTTTGTGGTTTCAGTTTTCTTACACATCGTTTGTGAATACTCCAATGTGTTGAGAGTGTCCATATGTTGTTGTCCACTGAACCGATTTTGTTCTCGGTGAATTACTACTTGGTGTGAACCCACGAGTTCCCAACCATCTTTAATTCTTTCATTTACTTTGGTGGTTAAATCACTTGGACTTCCACCACTTACGATTTTGTACTCCATGTTTTTTATTTTTTAGTATTGTTTAAAATCCACAATAGGTGAGCAATGTCTTCACTATTCATATTATTTTGTTTTTGTTTACACAAATATACAACACATAAATTAAATAAACTAATTTATTTTAAATTATTTTTTATCACCCATATCGAGTCGTCTCCTGACGGATATTGTTTCGCACGTAATACATCTTATGCGAAACAATATCCACGGATTATGCACGGTGCCTAAATCTGTGGGCAACAAAAAACCCCCGAAGAATATCTCCGAGGGTTTCAACACCTCAACCTAAATTATGACTACTACACTAACTCAACCAAATCCGAAAATATCTTTTTCTCTCTATCACCATACACATCAAACATCTTAGCTTCTGTGTTATCACTTTTAGATAAACTATGTGTGGTGTACTTCGTTACTCCACTAAACAAACCCCACATATTATCACCCTTTTGTTGCAACTCTCCGTTCAAGTCGATATAAAATCTACTCATCTTGTTACGAAGATTTGTGCTGATTGCATCGTTGTCATACAAGTCAACTTCGGGTTTGATACCAAACAACTGACGAGTTACACTTTCTTTGATTACATCATCAAAACGAGTTTCGGACATTCTTGTGATATCACCAAACATGATTTGCTCTTGTGCTAACACACCTTCAAGTCCTTTACATATTTCATCAATACGAATAACCATGTTCTTTGTATGACGAACCTTTGTATTAAGTTGTTTAAATGCCGCGAAGAACGAATTCATACAACTGATAGTTACATTGCTAGGACCGAACGCTAATGATGTTGAACCATCAAATGAATTGATACCTGTTAAGTAACCTTTAATTAAATCTGTACCTAATCTTAAATCAGCAGACTTCATTTGAACATACACACGACGACCTTCTTTAAAGCAACCACCTTTGGTTAATTCTAAACCTGTCATGTTAGAAACTTTATCCAACAACTCAAATAACTCTTGGTTTTGGAAAGGACGATACCCGTCGGAGTGAACACCTACGATACCATTCGTATCTTCACGAACCAAGGCTATCTTGTCTTCGATTGTAATACCTGATTCTGTTTGAATAGATTCAGTACGAACATTCCAATTTAAATTGGTTTGGTCTAATAAATTCTTGATTCTTTCTTCCATCTTTAAATAATTTAAATGTTTATAATTGATTACCCCACAAAGATAAACTAATATGTAATACGAAACAAATTAATTTATAAAAAAGATTAATTAATTTTTCACCTGTTGATCAAGCGGCCCGTGAGCTGCGGATATTGTTTCGCACGACCCCTATGCGAAACAAATACCGACAGGTGGATCACCGGGTAAAATCTGTGGACATAAAAAAACCTCACCATTTCTGATGAGGAGTTTTTACTATTAGGTAATACATGAACTTCATGAACTTAAAGGCTATGATAGTTGCTACAACTATTTCTAACAATACCGATGTCCGTTTCATCTATCATTGTAAACTAATTCTTCTACCATTCGCATAATCTTCGGTACAGTAATACATAGGTTATCTCGATGATTTCCCCATTGTTCCCATTCGCCAATCTTGTCGATTTCAAATTTGGTTTTGGTGCCGTCACTTAATTTAAAGTATCCTTTAATTGATTTGGAATACTTCATAATTTTGGTTTCTTTAATTGTTGTCATTTCGTTTGAATATTAATGATGGTAAAATTGATAATAATTTAAATAGGTCTTTTATTCTTTCAAGATAAGTTAATCTCTCGTAGGGTTCGTACATAACGGAACCATCTTCAAATTTTTTCATAAGGTTTAGTTTTCAAGTGTACTAAATGTTTCATCCCATTCTTCTTGTGTAATTCCCGTCATAAGAAACTCTCGTTCCCCAAGACTTACATTCGGAATAATGTTTTGAATTAATTCCTTTGTGAAAAATCTCATTTCAACTCTTTGAAATTGTTCTTCTGTGATGTCAATGTCCAATGTGTGTTCTACACCCGTTAGACTACTTTTTTTGGTAATTTTCATTTGTTTATTTGTTTAGTGTATACGAATATACAAATAATACCAATACAAAAAACATTATTTAATATTTTTTTTAAATTATTTTTTATCACCTGCACTTCACGTTGGTACATGTTGTTTCGCACCTTCCGTACCCTATGCGAAACAATATAGAACAGCGTCGGAGATCATCACCATTATTATTACAGCAAAGGCACAAAAAAACCCCCACCGAAAACGACATCGGTGAGGGTAAAAATGGAAAACGAACAAAACAAAAATCTATTACATATCCCAAGCGAAGTTGGGAATAAAAAACCAAAACATAAACCAAGTAAATAATATAATAAAACTTAACATACCAAGACTTGATAGGAATTCCTTTGGGTCTTCAACAAATGCTTCTTTCAAACTATTGTACATCTCTTTCATAATTGATATTATTTGATTTCTTATACGAAGGTAATGCTTTTATATTTCCCCTCCTAATTTATTAATAATTATTTTTTATCTAAATGATGCGAAACAATAATTCACCAGCGCATGTCGCACAATAGCGCTTGGGCAAAAAAAACCCTCACCATTACTGATGAGGGAAATCTAAAAAACTGGCATCAAATCATTCGCCTAATGTTGTGTCTTGTCCAACATAGATGGCATTGTCAAGAATGTAATCTTGAAGTATACCTTTTAATTCATCTTTAATCTCTTTAAATCGTGGAGGTAAAATCCCATGCTTGAACCCAAGTAGGGTACCTTCCATTTCAACTTTAATAATGTCTTGAATGTCCTCAACCATAGTGTCGGTAAATTCATCTACCTTCTTACTTGTGATTGTTAGAGCCTGAACTCCCTCTACCAAATATGTAGGGAAGTCTAAAGCCAATACTTGTGTGACCATGTGTTTAAATTTAGATTGTTAGTAATTAGAATGTGAAGATAAGAAACTCGTAATACCAACAAAATAATAGTTGTTAATTTTTTGTTAAGAGTATTACGTGCGAAACAACATTCCGGATGGAACGGGATTATATCTACTTCAGACAATCTTGGACATAAAAAAAGGGTGGTCATTTACGACACACCCTAATTTATCCAACTAACCCTCTTTAATATCTCAAATTGACTTTTCCACTTCTTTTGTAGTTGTAGATATTTTCAATCATCTCAACGTATTGGTCAGTTGTACCACACGGAACTAACATATTCGGTCTTAATTTTACTTTATGGATAAACTCCTCAAAGTCAAACACATCTTTTTTGTGAGATAAAACCTTAACCATACCACGAACAAAAATTGATTTGTTGTAATACTTCTCAAAGAATGGTTTAAGTTGTAAAAGTTTATTCGCCCAATCACGACCTACTTTCTCATTCTTAACAACGTAGTTTCCACTTTCAAAACTATCACGTTTAATAGTTGTTTGACTATTTTGTAAGAACATCGCGATTTCAGTGTACTTGAACATTGGAAATTCTTTTGTGAATTTATCAAATGTTACATAGTGAGTGTTACCACGAACTACAAACTTATGTAGGTGGTCAAACGGACTCCAATTACGTTGTAAGGTATTCATCGCGGTCATTTCATCAATACCCGCACCCTTTGTAACTTTGTAACGAACAGGACAATTAACTGACATCGCCGCTTTTACTCGGTGTTGTCCGTCAATAACATCTCCATTTCCGTTGATTGTTACAATAGAACTTGATAACCAACCACTCTCTTTCATTCTTTGTGAAAGTTTCTTAACGTGGTTTGTGTTGACAATTCTATTGTCATCACGAAATTTGAAAATTGAGTAATCTTTTGTTTCAAAAATTTCTCCAACTCTTTTACCTACTTGAATTTTATTCATAGTAACTTTTTGTTCGGATTTTGTTCCGTCCCCAACTTTGGTTAATTTGATATATCAAAGATACGATTTTTTTTGATTCACAAAACTTTTTAATCTTTTTTTTTATTTATTTTTTTCACAAGTTATCCACATTATTTTATCTGGTGTTTGCCCAGTTCGTCTCTGGTTTTCTCCAGGAAATGTTGTCTCGCATAATACACAACCTGTGCGAAACAATAATCCCCCACGACCAGTGCAGATACACTGCACAGCAAAAAAAACCCCCGTAACGTATTACGAGGGTTCCTTCACCAAAAAAACCAAAACTAAAATAACGAGTAACTCATATTATCTATCTTTAACACCTCTTCCTTTAAAATCTTTTTGATGTCAGCTTCCTCTAATGATTTGAACTCAAAGGATTCATAGTCTATACTATCAATATCAATAGTCTTATAGTTATCCAAAACATACTTTTGTAATACCTTAACCTCGTTATCATGACCTTCAAAGTCCACAAAGTCTCGGTAATCTATGTAGTTCTCATAACAAACATATTGAATAAAAGCATCTCGATTTTCTACAATCAAATCTTTAAAGATGTATGACAAAACCGCACCATAAGCGGTGTCATCTTTATTTTCAAAGTCCTCGAGCCAACCATCGTAATTGTTTGATGTAAAGGAATGAAATCCGTCGTAACTTGAATACCTCTCTTTAAGGAATTGATTAAATGTTTGAGTGTCCTTATTAACCTCATTCAAAATTGCTTCAGTATCAAATGTGATTGTTAAATCAATCTCATCGTTTCTAAAGTTATACTCCTTTGGAGAATAAATTTCACCAGCTTCAATTTCAATTTCAATATCGCCAGCTTTATGTTTGCCATTGATAAAGGAATGAGCCAATGATTTAATGTGGTCTTTATACTTTTGATATTGAAAGTTCTCCCAAAAGTAGTCGATACCAAAATGTATATAACCATCATCTTTATCAGATTCAATTAGGTATGAATCAAACATAGAATCAGGTTCTAATTGTGTACCATACATAGCTACACTTACAATTCGAAATAGGTTTGAGTTTAATGTCGTTTTCATTTTGTTTAATTTTAAATTAAGTTTAAATCTTTTAACATACTACTAATTGATTTTTTCTTACCACGAAAATTTGTAGTGGTTTCTTTTACTTTACAATCAAAGATTGGAGAATATTCTCCTTTCAAAAATAGGTCATAGTAATTTAATAATAGTTTACCATTGTCATCCAAAACATAAACTAAAATTTTACAATCCCCACCTTCAAAAATAAGTGTGTTATCGTTCCACCCACTTTTTTTTCCTTCATTCCAATTAATTCCGTTTTTGTTTAAAACGTTTTTTACTTTTTCAATTTGTTCCATTTTATATTTTTTTGTTGTACACAAATATACACCACATACAATTACAAAACAAATTAATTAATATTTTTTTTTAATTAATTTTTGTGACAGAATCTGCTTGTGGCAAAAGTTGTCTCGCACAACACCCGTATTATCGAACGATGCGAAACAATATCAGGATTCTGATCAGCACGGTGGACAGACGTGAGTGTTCACTAATTCTACTTGTTCACGGTCCGTGAACACCAGTAATACGTGAACGATGCGAAACAACTTTTCACCCGGTCCACAGTGCTTCCGACTTCAGACTCGTATGACAACAAAAATCCCCCGAACTAAAAGTCCGAGGGATTGACAAAAAATGAACCACAAATTGGAAAACAAAAAACTATTCTTCATCGGTCTCAATAAGACCATCTATTCTTTTAACTAATTCCCCACAAAAAACATCTTCAATCTTTGTATGAACTTCCATCATATCATTTAACAAATGAACATCGTAGTAGTCCAAAAAGTTTAAAGTAATGTAAACCCATTGTTTCCACTTGTAACCATTGACCTTTAGTAATACTCCACGACAATAACCATCGGGAGTTTTTCCTACGTTTACAATGTGAGTTACTCTCCAACACGTGTACATCCACATTGTCTTTGGGTGGTGAATTTGATTTTTAAATTCTCCCATGTGAAAATCTCTACATCCTAATTCAATTAAGGATTGTTCTACTGATTGTGACTTTTCCATTTTCGTTTAGATTTATTGTTATTAATTATTTTTTGTCTTTAGGTACCGCACCGACTAACACCAACACCGCACTAAATAAAAACACGATAGTCCAAAGACTACCAATCCAATTATAACTACTATCAAGTTGAACACTCCCATCATCCATACACATACCCACAAATAAAAGTAGCATACAACTAAAAAATAAGGTTACCCCAACATTGAATACTTTTTTCATAATTTTTTATTTTAAATTAAATTTAATATCATCCACAACTTCACATATTGTAGTGAAGGGTACATTAACATCAATTAAATCCTTAACCATATTATCCACTAAATTTTTTCTATTAAAATACCATTCATATTTTAATCTATGAGAGGTAAGAACATTATCCACACACTTAAAAATTGTCAATCGGTCGGACGTATCACTAATTTGAATACGAACCCTAAAGTCGTTTGTTTTGTAGGTCTTTTTAAATTGTTTCATTGTTTTGTTTTTTCGTTTACCAAATATACGAACTATTATAACACAAACCAAATTAATCTATCTTTTTTTGTTAAATTTTTGTGAAAGAATTTTCTTGAGGAAGACGGAAAAATTTTATTGTTTCGCACCACATCTGTATTACCGAGCCGATGCGAAACAACAATTACCGGATCAGTTCGTCCCACGGGTTCCTTCAAATAAAAATCCCCCGAACTAAAAGTCCGAGGGATTCTAAACACATTTCACGTTAAACCAAATGTCTATTCAGTAGGTATCTCTTTACCTATACCCCACTCACATACTTTAAGTAGTAGGGGTAATACTCGTGTTCCTACAATCTCAAAAATAACCTCTTCGTTGTCCTCATCAAATTCAATTCCGTTCTCAACCAATTTGTCTTTAATCATATCAACAAATTCGTTGGTTGACATTTCCTCAATCAGTTGTGTGAGTTTATCCACGATTACTTCGTTGACTACTCCTAATACTTTTTCTTTGTCCATTTTTCGTTTTTTTAGTGTGTCATCATTAACACAATACAAATATACAAATAAAACAAACACGAAATACATTAATCTATTTTATTTTGTTAAAATTTTTATAAAAGAAATAGGACGTCCTGAAGACAGGTTCCATATTGTTTCGCATGTATTACCAAACCCACCCCTTGTATGACGACCCGTGCGAAACAATAATTTCTCCCTCAGAATTTCTCCTCCGTGTTGGTCGATGCGAAACATAATATTCCTGAACCCCGAACTCAAGATTTCTTGGACATAAAAAAACCCTACCATTTTACTGATAGGGTTTCAAAAGTGGGGGAACTTTTAGTGTTGAATTTCGTACCTCGTACCATTCAAAGTTATTTCCATTATGTTGGATATTTTCGGTGTCATTACTTCAACCTTCTTTTGTTGAACTTGTTTTTTACTTTCAGTAATTGGTGGGATAAAACTCTCAAACAAATGTTTTTCTATTGTTTGACCTTCAAAGTAAAATTCAACTTTTGGTTTTAAGTTAGTAAACCTCTCTAACATTACATAGTGAACTGAACTATCTTTATCACTTCTCAAAACACATTTTGAAATGTGGTGTTTACCTTTTGGTTTCTCACTTTCAAAGGTAGTCGGTAAACCTTCTTTGTCCTCATTATTTTTTACCCTTCTTTCGTAGTCCACTCCTACATTGAAATTACCTTCGGTTTCCTTCTCAATTTTTTCGTAGTAAGGATTGTCCGTTTTGTTCATTTTAGGAATAGTCCTCATTTTTACATTAGTGAACTGATACTTCGTTTGGTTATTCAATAATACGATTAAATCGTTCTCACTGATAACTTGTTTTTGATTTTTCATTTTTTGTCGTTTTTTTGTTTTGTCGTTATTGACATTACAAATATCGTAATTACTTTTGAATATACAATAACTTTTATCATATATTTTTAAATTATTTTCTATTTATTTATCCACATTTTTTTGGGGACAAATACGGAAAAGTAAATCTGTTTCGCACAACCCAATACCCGACCACCCTCGTCCACAGATTCCATATTGTTTCGCACCTACCCCATACCACTACCCCCCATACAGAGTACCCCCTCCCCCCTCGGGGTATCCCCCCTTATATAGGGGGTATTTTGACATCTCAATAGGGGGGTCAATGCCGTAACAGAAATTTTTCCGGAAAAAATCTGAAAAAAGGAACATTACCCCTAAAAGTGAAATAAAAATTTTCCAGAAATTTTAGGAAATTTTGAACACTATTTATCTATATGAAAAACAATATAGTTAAAATAGTTTTGGGAGTTATAGTTCTTCTTGTCTTATTATTCTTAATTTTTAAATCGAAGAAAGAGGAAAGGGTATTCAATAAGGTGAAGTTATCTAATTTCTCTACAATAGACAATGTGGTATTTCCTACGTATTAT
>Ga0209191_1001853_pt1 | contig 13612 bp, 23 predicted proteins | sample S_130626_EF_Meta_FD_187320 | JGI IMG/M metagenome (GOLD analysis project Ga0209191, IMG submission 187320) | Freshwater microbial communities from Lake Simoncouche, Canada to study carbon cycling - S_130626_EF_MetaG (SPAdes) (version 2) | ecosystem: Environmental > Aquatic > Freshwater > Lake ... | reverse complement strand
GATAAAAGTACGTATGTATTAACTAGCCGCTTTATGCGATCCGATAGCGACTTTGATCCAGTTACATTAATGAATTTTAACGGTATATTTCAGCAAGTGCAAAATGAAACAGCTGCACCAGTACAAGGTAAAAAAGCTAGTGATCTGGACGAAATAGAAAGTAGGCGCTTATGCAACCAGATAGTTACAATACCAATGCTGTATAACAATATTGTAGATGAAATAATAGAAAGGACAGCACAGGGCAAAATATACGCTAAAAATTTAGCCAAAATATGGATCAATAAAAATTATATTGTAAAGGATCAAAATAATAAATATCAAACTTTATAACTATGAAAACTGCAATGCAAGAATTAGAAGAAAAGTTAAAAGATAATTTAAAACAAATTGTCTTAAATGCTGATTATGAATTAATGGATAAATTATTTATTCAAGGACTTGAAAAAGAAAAAGAGCAGATAATGAAGGCTTATAAAGACCATCACGACCTTGAACATATATTCGGTCTTGATACTGAACAATACTACAACCAAACTTATAAATTATGATAACTTTTTTTAAAAGAATGTATTTAATATTTATACTATTGCCAGTAGCAATAATATACGCTTGTTTAACTATGCTTTTTGTAGTAATAGAACACATTTATAACATATCAGTAATTAAATTCAAATGAATTTTGAACTATTAACAATATTCCAGTACTGGTATAAAATTAGGTTTGGTGTAAATAACGGTTAGTAACAAAAAAGCCGCTGCGTTTTTAGGCGCAGCGACTTACTGACTGTAAACCCCCCAAAGGAAGTAACTTTTTTCTAATGCAAATATAACATTTTATGACAAACAAACAAAGGATCTATTTAATTATTCAGCAAAGACGATTAGTATCTTTAAAAGACTTACAAGATATTACCAAATGGCAAACAATGGACGTTTTAAAGGCAGTAGCGCCGCTGGTGATCCAGCGTAAAGTAAAAGCTATTACAAGTGATCACGTGCGATATTTTGTAATAAAAGACCGTCCTTTATAATGGCAAAGCCTATTTTTACAGCTATTGTATTTATGCTGGATCAGTCTGCACCCAGAAAATACCGAAATATTAGTAATGTGATGAATTTTATAAAGTTTGCTGATAGTATTAAAGCAGATTATATTAATTTATACGATAAACCTACTAAAATATTCGTACAAAGGATCTATATTAAAAAAGGGACGTAGAAACGTCCCTTATCCTTTACTATGCAAAAAACCCAAACTAGGTTAAAAATAATTGCTTTTCGGCTTTTCTACGACCTTCTAGCCCTTTATTGACCTTACCGCCAGCATTTACCCAACGATCAAATTGCTGCGCTACAACGTCCTTATTTGTACCGTTATTAAGTAGTTTTAATAAAGTACTACCAGCAAAAGCCGCTTCACCTACATTATATGTAAAACTAGCTAGTGCTAATAACTGATTATCAGTTACTGGTACTTTTACTTTACTCATTACAAAATCGTATTTGTCTTGCGCCTCTAATAATAACCAGCGTCTGGCTGTTTCCTTATCTATTATATCACCTTTTTGTACTGGTCTTTTTTGATCCCAATTATAGCCAGATCCATAACCTACGCTATATTGCATATAATCCCATTTAGGTACAGCTATAAATCCCTCGTATGAAGATATTACATTAAATAGACGATCACTAATAGCACCAAAAGGTGTATTATTTAATGCAGTAGCTATTTTTTTTCTTAACATAAATAAAATTATGGCTGTAATAACTACACCAGTAAATACTTTTTTGTTACTGGTCATAGTTTTTAATTGTCTTTTTTGCTATCTGCTGCTGCGTTACCTAGTAAAAATGTACTGATCCCAGCAACTGCTTGCGCTATTACTTGTACTTTACCAGTTCCAGCTGTTGCAAAATATCCAGCAACCGCTGCCAATAATCCAAATATTGTCGTTTTACGATTTTTCATTTTTCTTTTTTTTTGATTGATAAATATTGATAATAGTATAAATTGAACTAGCGCCAGATAGTAAACCTAAAAATAAAGACGCGTAAGCGTTTATCTGGTAAATACTTAATAAGTAAGTACCTATGCTGGCAATAGATCCCCCTATACTATTATCATTATGTGTCATACTATGCAATCTCATCTTTACTTAATTCCTTTGCAATAGTTTCTAATGCTTGCGCTACTGCGATAGTAGTTTCAACATTTTCAAATAAACCACGCTTTACAGCTTGATCTACTACTTGTTTAATTAATTCAAGGGCTTTTTGCTTTTCCATTTGTTTATATTTAAAGGTTAAAAAAAGTTATATGGTTGCTTGATCTAATATAGCATTACTTGCTTGTAAAATTTCAGCTGGTGTCATTGGTGGCACGTATTCACCAGTAATGGTTAAACCTAAAGTAGTTGCAATCCACGTCCAAGCGTAAGCGTTTGCGTCAGTTGCACTATTATATGTAATATAATCAGTACCAGTCATAGTAATTTTTCCATTTACTAACGGTACTATATTTACATCTACTTCTTGATATAATTGGAAATAAAATTCAGCTTCATTTGTAAGATTATCACTATTTACTTGCGAAAATATTACAGTTGCTGGTTTTGACATACCGTCAATCCATACTGGTTGCGGAGTTATTGTTTTCATATTATTGTAATTGATAAGATTTTACGTTTCCGTCTTGTTGTATTAATGCAGTTGCACCAATAGCAATAGTAATGCTACTTACTGATGCCGCAGCATTATTTATAATGTTTGTACCACTATAAGCATTTAAAGTAATTATACCAGTACCAGCATTTTTAATCCAAAACATTTGATTTGTACCACTAGGATTAGGCAAAGTCCAAGTTGCTGTACCAGTACCAGTATAAATCCAAGTAGTTTGTGCAGTTGTTAATGTTAATGTATTAGTACTATTTGCAGTTGCAGTAGGACTAAATCCTACTGTATATAATGTACCGCCGCTATTTAAACTAAATAATGAATTATCAGTAGATCCGTTTATGTTTACTCTAGTTGTAGTATTAACTATACCAGCGCTTGTAATAGTTACTTTTGTATTTGTAGGATCAGTAGTATTACTAGAACTAACTAAAATTTCTAAATTTCCATTTACTGAATAATTTGGCGCTATTTGCCAAGACCTTGAATTTGCATTTGATCCACTTGCGGCATTATATAAACTTATTCCTTGATAATCAGTTGTTGCACCTTGCGTCCTTATTGCACCTATTGTATTTGATGAATTACCTCTTACAATTAAATTATCAACAAACGTAGCTGCGCCAGATGCTGCAATTTTAAATTGACTAACTAATGAACCATTTACTATGTTGAAATCATTTGTTGATACTATTCTAGTATTATCTGTGCCACTTTCAATACCTAGTAAATCAACTACTACACTACCACTATTTCTAGTTGCTTTAAAATACTGACCATTTCCAACTTGAAAACTTGTTGCAGTAACAGAACTACTAAACGTAGCAGCACCAGATACGCTTAAAGTACCAGATAAAACCATTCCAGTTGTAGTAAATCTTGCTCTTTGTGCATCTGTTACAAAATCATATATTTCTAATTGATTTTGTCCACTATTAGCAGTAATATCAGTACCTATACCCCATTTAGCAGTGCCATTTTTACTAAAATAAACTGCATTTGCTATTGTAGCACCTGCATTTGTATTATTTAAACTTAATGTTGTTTGAGCAACAGTACCTTGTGTAATAGTTACTGAATTACCATTATCTTGAATTATACTATTTGTTACTGTTGTACTTCCATTAAATTTAGGCACATATCCACTTGTGCCAGTACCAGTAATAGGATTTGTCAAAGCAGATTGCTTATTATTAAATGTCGTCCAATCTGTACTGGATAAATAACCGTTTGTAGATCCACTAGATTGTGTAATACTAAATGCACCAGTACCACTATTATATGATAATGGCGGAGATGCACTAAATGCTGTTAAACTAGCTTTACTATTAAATGTATTCCAATCTGTACTGGATAAATATCCGCTAGTGCTAGTATTTGCAAGCGCTATGCTAATAGCACCAGTACCGCTATTATAACTAATAGGAGTAGTGCCAGATAAGCTAGCTAATGTAATATAACTACTAGGATTACTTGCTAAATAGTAAGTACTATTATCGTAAGAAATTGTAGTACCAGTAGCTTTTACAAAGCCAGTACCGTTAATTTGTGTTTGCTTGCTATTAAATGTAGTCCAATCAGTACTGGATAAATATCCATTAACTGTTGCACTTGCTTGTTTTATTTGTATTGATGTGCCAGATCCTATCACAGCACCAGTACCGCCAGTAATAGTTAAAACACTACTAACTGCTTCTGTTAAATTACCAGTAGTAATAGTAGATTGCTTATTATTAAATGTATTCCAATCAGTACTGGTTAAATATCCATTTTGTCCGCTGTTTGCTACTTGTATAGTAAAAGCGCCAGTACCACTATTGTATGCCAATGGTGTCGTAGCGCTAAAACTACCTAATGCAGCTTTATTGTTAAATGTAGTCCAATCTGTACTGGATAAATAACCGTTTGAAGATCCGCTAGATTGTAATATTGTAAAAGCACCAGTGCCGCTATTATAACTTAATGGTGTAGTAGCTGATAATGAAGTTAAACTAATATATGCTGTACTATCTACTGTACCATTTGCTTTTAAAAATTGTCCAGACGTACCGCCAGTAATAGCCAAAGATAAAGCTGTTACTGATCCTATAAATGTAGCAGCATTTGCAGCTGTTACAGATAATAAATTAGTAGCAGTAGTATTATTATAAATGTGAAATAAGTTATTCCCACTATCGTACAAATTACCAATGCGCCACTTTCCTACGCTTGCATTTTGAAACGCTAATGTACTATTATTAGTACTGGTTGCGTTTAATTGCATAAATACGTTTGCAGTTGCATTATGTATATCTAATGGCGCAGTAGGTGTACCAGTTTGTCCAATACCTAAATAGTTACTGGTTATATCCCAATTAAAATTTGTGTCTTGTCCTAAATTACCAGATCCGTCAGTAAACAATACCCCGCCTACTTGCGTAAGTCCGCTAATTTGCGCAGCGTTAGTATTTAAACCGCCAGCTGAAATTGTTATACCAGTATTAGTAGTATTACCATTTGTGGTAACCACTTGCAAAGTACCAGTAGATCCAATACCGCTGTTTGCTATTAATATCCACGCTGTACCGCTATCCTCAAATATCTGGCTTGTATCTGTACTAATAAATAACCTACCAGCAAAACCATACGTAGGACGATTTGCAAATACGTCTGTATATATTGCTGGACTGCTTTTTTGATTTAGTACACTATTATTAATCGGCATTTTTATACATTTATGTAACGTTTCCTAATAACCACGCAGTTGTTTCCAGTGCTTGCACCAGTACCAAAGTTTACAAAAAATCTTTGATTACTAACTTCACCCATAGATCCTAAAATATCATAGGATTGTCCTTGCTGCAATGGCACACTTTCAATTAATACAGTATTAATACCTAAATTTAAAAATGTAATTGCGTTAAAATCTGTACCGCCAACATATTGGCTAGTATCTACTGTATAAAAATCAGTTTCGTATTTTAATACGTTTATATCTACTTTTTGCATATTATATAGTATTTGGTATTTTACCTAATGTACGATACCCATTTAAAACAAATTTAGCTGTATAATTAGCATCTACGCTATTTACGCTAGTTGTAATTGGTGATCCAAATAAAGGATCGTATGGAGTTGCTGGCGCTTGTACTGGTGGCATCACTGGTGATTTAATTACTTGATCAGTATTAGTCTTTTTTCTTAAAAAAAAGTACCATAAAGCATAAGCACCTAAAACCAAAATAAGCGTATTATTTTTTTTCATATTATAAAGTTTGTACGTCATTAATAAATACTGATCCAGCTTGTCCATTTTGAAAGCTATCACCAATTACCACATTATACATAGCTGATCCTTTTTGTCCAGTACACGTCATACCTAGTCCAGCTTGATCATAAGTATAAATAACATTCATCATATCGTCATATACTACTGTACCCACATTTGAATAGACTTGATATGTACCAGTTGGCGCGTTGCCTTGTCCTACTAATACTGATCCTTTTAAAGTACCTTTCTTTTTAAAGGACGAAAAAAGTAGTATTCCACCAATTACTAACCCAATATTTAATAAAATATTCTTTTTCATATTAAAATCTAAATTTAATGCCTTTGCGCGCATAGTTATCGTTAATTGTTGCAATAGCGCTTTTACTCAAATTACCTATTATAAATTGTGGTAAATTTTGTAAACCGCCAGTATTAATACCAAAAAAACTTTCTTGTCTTAATCCAAATACTTGTATCAATGTAGCAATATCTGCATCATTCTGCACTCTAGCTACTTGATAGCCAGCGTCCGACTTATTATCTGCAATACCGCTAAATTTTAAATCATTATATATATTATCTGCAATTAGTTGCCATTCCCCTTTTGACTTTGTAGGTGATTGCTTTGCCAAAGATTGATTTACGTAGTCGCTAATATTTTGTTGCTGTGATTGTTCTTGCATAAGTTCAGCGCTGCTTTTTACTATTCCAAGTTTAACCAGTAAAGGTTTTAAAACTAGAATATAAGCACCGCCAGCTACTGCTACGTATGTAATTATTCTTTGTGTATCTTTATCTATTGCCATTATCAAAGGTTGAAAAAAGTTATAACATTATTAATAAGGACTGTAATTTAGCGTTAGACATCTGGTCTAATTTCTTTAAGTGATCTACTGTTACACCTTTGTCCATTAAATTAGATAATAGTACTAAAGCCTCATTTGCGTTAGCTTCATTAATACCAGCTATTCCAGTAGGTTGATTATCTAGTTTAAACATTTTACTTAAACCAGCAATAATTAAACCTTGTACGTGCGGACTGTCTATTAATGCTTCAATACCGCTTTTTGGACGTTCTACAATATCGTCGTCATCATCTTGCTGCATTAAAATAGCTTGATTTTCTAACATTTTTTCTAACATACTTTCTAAACGACTATTAACTGATCCCATAGGCTGCATACCGTACATATTAGAACGTTCAAGTTCCGCTGGACGGAAATTTAAACTAGCATAAATTGGCGTCTTATCAGTAATAAAACCGCCCTTTTCCTTTTTAGGGTGCAACTTTATTGTCAATAGATCACCTACACCGTTTTGCTCAATAGCATACAGATCATTTTCTAATTTATTAGATCCAGCTTCTTTGTCGTCATCATTCCAAGAAAATAGTAACTGCTTACCACACCAAACGGAGTAGTAAGGACTGATTGAATTACGATCCAACCAGTCCATTAACCCCTTTGTGCCAGTTACCATAGCTTTATTAATTGCCATAGTAATATATATTAAAAATGATAGAACACCCCAAAGCTATATGCTACACCAGTAGTCGCTAAAGCAGTAGGAAGTGATACATAAGATTTAACCCAAGATACCGTTAAACCATTTACAGAAGGTAATTCAAATTGATAAGGATCAGCAGCGCTATTTACAATGCTATTGAAACTTAACATAGGTATATTATACACTAATTGTAGATCACCTTCATATAATGTTAAAAACGACTTTTTAAGATCCGCAGTAGTAACTGGAGTAGATCCAGTTAATGGAGTAGCAGTAATAGTGCCAGCTGTATAAATAGCAATATTAGTGATACGTGCGTTCCGTAAATTTGGAAGATCAGGGAAGTAGAAACGAGTTAAACTGCTGCCACTAGGTACAGAAATTTCAACCGCTTCAAACCTTTCAATGCGTGTCATATTGTAAAATTAAAAAATTTAAAAATAGCTGGTATTGTCCGACCAGCGGCGGCAGCGGTTATACTTCGCAAAAGATATTATTTTACTGAAGTACAGTTTTGAGCTAAAATACCATACCAGTTTACTGATACGTAAGTATTAGCATCTAATGTACTAGGCGCAGCTGGCAATACAATATTTGCATTGATATTGCTAGCACCATTTAATACTAAATTTGGTTCACATACAATAAACGAGTCTGTATCAAAATTAGCACTATCAATAGTGTACTGTGCTGGAGAAGTAGCAGTAGCAGCATTAAAGTTTGTATTTTGTTGAGTACGTTGAATATCCAAATGTTGTAAAATTGACCATTTTGGTAAAACGTTTTGATTGTTTACTTGAATGTTCAAATAACCATTATACAAATTATATAATTGCGCAGCACCAGTGCTAAACGCTGTTAAATTTGGATATGTATATGATTTTGCAGATCCACTTGTTGATGCGCCAGATACTAATGTAATTTGTATTCCAGCAACTATAAACAGGTCCTGGAGTGATAAGCGCTGTTCCCTAACGGTTGGGTTACCGTTCTGGCTATCATTTACCAATACTGGTACGTGATAAGATGCGCTTGAAGTTGTTAATAATACTTCACTACGTAAAAAACTAGGAGTTAATACCGCGTGTGATGCGTCATATCCTAATTGTTGAATTAGCGTTTTAGCGTTTTCAAACACTAATCTTGCGCCGATTTGACTACTTGCCATTTTTTTATTATTTATATTTTTATTAAAAGTTGAAAAAAGTTAATTAACACGCTTCCATAATAGCAGAATTTCTAATACCAGCTATGTATGTACCAGCGCTTGCACCTTGATATCCAGCAATATTCTTTACTGGCATATTAGAGTAAACATTTCCAACACCAGCCAAAACACCAGTAGATTGAACTAATCCTAATCCACCAGCTACGATCATACCAGTTCCAATATTTACACCAGCTGCGCCTTTCAATAATTTAGGGAAATAAAGACCAACAGCAATAGGCGCTGCATTGGCGATTAATCCTTTTGTCATTGTGGACATTGTACTAGGTAACATTTTAACTGCATAGTTGCTAACAAACTTTGCTGCAACCGCACCAGCTACTTGAAAAGCAGCGTTGGCTAAAGTACCGCCCATTCCAGACATTCTTGAACGTCTGCGAGTTATACGGCGCTTACTTGTTTTTTTTCTTCTTGCCATTTTTTTTGATTTTTGATTTATTTATTGAGAAAATTTTTATTAATATTTTTAAATTTCATATCCTAATTTATCTGCTAATTCTCTGGTTTTTTCTTCAAAACCAAACCACGCTAATAAATTTTTATTATTGGTATCTTGAATTGAAAAATCTTCAATATCCCATTTTTTACCAAATATATCAGCTGGACTACTTACACCACTTTCATACATTGCATCTTTTAATAAAGTATCAATTTCTTTTTTATATCTTTTATAAAATGCTAATGTATCATTATAATAAATTAAATCACTTATAATGCCACTTTGTAAACCATTATATAATACATCTTTTATAACACTTTTTAAATTATCATAATCTTGTAAGTTGTATTTTAACATTGATACAATCCTTTTTTCTAATGGAGTTTTAGCTAATTGACTTAATCTTTTAATTTCTTGATTTTTAGTTAATACGCTGCCAATTCCTAACATTTTTCCTTTATCCGATCTATTTTCTCTATACTCATAATAAGTATTGCCGCTAGCACTTGTACGTTTACCAGCTTTTTTAGCTTTATAACGTTTATCAATAGCTATATTAGTTGTAGTTCTTTTTACAACTTTTTTAGCTGCTTTCTTTTTAGGTGCTGCTTTTTTTACTAATTTACGAACTACTTTTTTTGCTACTTTCTTTTTAGGCGCTGCTTTTTTCTTTACTGCACCTACTTTTTTACCGTATATATGCGCAAAAGCCTCTTTTAATGTAACACCAGTCTTTTGTCTGTATGCAATAGCTTGCTTAAATTTTGCCTTTGCTGTTTTTTGTGCCGCTGTCATTTATTTCTTTTTTAATATTAAAAATAGTGCTAATGCTATACCACCGTATAAAATCCAATTTGCAGTACCTATGCTTTTTACAGCTTGTCCAGTTTTATTTACAGCTTGTACCGCTTGATCCATTGGTTGCTGATTTGTATTTTGTTGCAGTAACATATTAGCTTCATTTACATAACCGCCTCTTTGTAATTTATTAGCAATATCTTGTACTGTTATTGTTTTATTATAAAATTGGCTATATCCTAAAACGTTATTTGTACCATAGTTGGTAATATATTGTAAAATATTTAACGCTTCATTTTGAATACTATCACCGTCATTTATGATCCAGTGGACTACGCTAGTACCAGTAGGTTGTCTATTTTTATTATCTAAATCATTCCAACCTTTCCAATCGTTTGGATTAGGTTTGCCTTTATTAATAGAATTTATAATAGTAGCAACAGCACTAGCTACCGCTGTTGAAATTCCAGAACTTATTGGATCACCAGTAACAACTGGAACAAAAACAAAATCACCAATGGTATTTTTGTTATTATCTCTATATCCTATATAATCTGTCATTCTATTTTTTCTTTAAAAGTAAGTATGCAGCTAATCCAACACCAGCGACTAATAAAATAGTATTTGTATCTATACCCATTGATCTACTTTGTGGTATGTTTTGATTACCAGTTGATATAAAACCTTGATTTGGTTGCATATACTGATTACCAGTACCGCCGCCACTAGGGAAAGCACTAATAATGCTAGGCGCTGCTTTTAAAATTGTATCTAACCAACCAGTACTTTTTACAGTTGATGATGCTGACGCTTGTAAAGCTGGATCATAACCCAATAATGGATTATATTCCCCAATTCCAGATAATGCTATTAATGCCATTTTATTTATTTTTTTATCTTTATAATAATACGGTTGCTTTTTTAGATCGTATTCATCAAGCACTGGATCTAACCAGTATTCCTTTCCATTTTCTTTGATCACTACAAAAACGTGTTGCGGTGTCTTATTAAATGGATCATAACTTGCAAACCTAAAATCTAATCCAAAATCCAATTTTTCTTTTCTACGATACGCGTCTAAAATCCCAGCTGCGGCTAAACTGTAATTTTTACAGTCAATCCCAACCTTGTTATTCATTATACTTGCTGGTGATCGTAAAACTTGCAAATCTTCACTTTCAATATTGTATTTAAAATTATCTTTTAAATAGCACCAAATATTGTATGCTGTATCGTCCACATTATCACCAACAAAATATTTATAGATCTTATCGTATTCGCTTCTGTATTTGTCGTGCATAGAAACAATACCGTCTATAATATCCCCAGTATCTTGATTTAATACTAAAGTTTTTTCAGTTCCCAAAAATGGACTTAACTTTTTTGCTAAAATTTCTTTACTTAACATATTATATTGAGTAACTAAATTGTAACGGTAAAGTAATATAATCCACTTGTATAACACCGTCAAAATCCAATTTTATTCCACCAGTACTAAATTTTGTAATGACATCACTTAAGCCAGCATAAGATAATGTAATAGGTATTTTTAATAATGAAGATCCAGTATTTAATACACTAGGAGTAATACCCATAACATAACCCACATTTGCGCCATTTAAAAACATATTGCCGCGAATATTTTGTACTTCTGCTGTTACGTCCGTTGGGTTATTGACCTGTACTATTATCTGGATCGTAGGATTTAAAAAAGATAATGTAGAAAAATCTATTGATTTAAAAAATACGCTAAATGTTTGCGATAAAACAAATTTTTTATACAAAATAAAACCAACTATTGCAGCTGGTATCAGCCATATATTTTTATTCATAGAAACTGAATGTACCCAAAAATAGCCAAAAATTGCATAAAAACAAACTAAATCTGCCTATTTTATAAATTTAACAAAATTGTGGAAAAAAAGTTGGGGGAAATGTGCAATGTATATGAAATATAAATTATTTTTGCTTTTTGCTTGAAGCAAAAACAAAAATAATTCACATAACCCCCAAACTAACACTTATTAATTAACTTTTTTCAACCTTTAAAATAATATATATAAAAATATATTTGGTGGTATGGACAATAAAATTTTATTTTATGTCGTTATTGTTTTTAACTGACTTTAAAAACCCACAAAATGAAAACTGCAAACCTATCCAGCGTTACCGCTGTGCTACTTGAAATTAAGCGCATACAGTCGCTTAAAAACACATTGGAAACTATCTACGGTTTCCAAAATTTCCGAAACGTAAAAATTTTATTTAGCTGTACCAACAAAATTGGTGCTGAACAAATGATCTGGCTAACAAATGATATGTTGCCTTTTCATTTACCTAATGAAATAGCTATTATTTTAGAAGATGCTATTGAAGATTACGACAAGGATCTGCAATCTTTAAATTTTCACCTTAAAAATTTATAGATATGAGAAAAATATTTTATTGCAATTATATTATTATCGTAGATGACAAAAACGAAATTTATATCGTTGCCCTTGATATGTCGTATCACGCTACATTGATTAGCGCCAAATGCCATATTGATTATCTTACCAAGTAACTTTTTTAAATTTTTAAATTATAACTATGCAAACTAATGCAATTTCACCAGCCTATCCTATTGCGCCAATGCAAGACAATTTTGGACGAATGGTAGTACCTATTGCTGGACTATCTAAACTAGAGCATTTTGCCCTAGAAATTTTCAAAGCTAGATTATCAAATAATTTAGTAGATCACGATATTGAACTAATGAATATTAGCATTGATAATGCTATACTTCTTTTAAACAAAATTGAAGAAAAACACAAAAACATATCAAATGAAAAAGATACTGTACTGGATATTATTCAATAAAAACGGTCAAGCTGTACTGATTTTATTTTTAGCTTTATATATTGCTGGATTACTTGAAAAAATCTAATGGAAAATACTGACTATAAATTCTCAATAGACGATTTACTTGTAAAACGAAAATACGATCCCACATATACCCCAAATAAGGAAAATATTGTTTTTACTATTGGGGGAAAACACGTAGGATCATTACAAAATTTTTGCGTCTATTCTGGATTACCCAAAGCTGGTAAATCTACGTACATAGCTGCGCTAATAGCGTCTGCATTTAGTACTTTTGACATTTTTACTATGAAACTACACTTACCAATAGATCGGCGCAAAATTTGCTATTTTGACACTGAAAGTAGCGACTATGACTTTTACCGTCAAATAGGTAAAATAAAGCATTTTAGCGAACTGCAACAGCTACCAGATTACTTTAATGCGTTTCAAGTTAGAGAAGATGGCAGCGGCTTAATTAGACGTATGGTTGAACGTTATTTAGAACTTAATGCGGATTGCTCTATACTTATTATAGACGGTTTACTGGATCTATTAAATGATGCTAACGATCTGCGTGAAAGTTCACTACTTACTAAATGGTTAAAAAAAATTACCAAAATCCACAATATCCTAATAGTTACCGTACTGCATCAAAGTAAGTCAAATTTGACTACGACTGGACATATAGGATCAGCTAGTGATCGTTACGCGCAAAGTACCCTTGACATTATTAAAGAAAAGGATAAAAGTACGTATGTATTAACTAGCCGCTTTATGCGATCCGATAGCGACTTTGATCCAGTTACATTAATGAATTTTAACGGTATATTTCAGCAAGTGCAAAATGAAACAGCTGCACCAGTACAAG
>Ga0209191_1001852_pt1 | contig 13619 bp, 12 predicted proteins | sample S_130626_EF_Meta_FD_187320 | JGI IMG/M metagenome (GOLD analysis project Ga0209191, IMG submission 187320) | Freshwater microbial communities from Lake Simoncouche, Canada to study carbon cycling - S_130626_EF_MetaG (SPAdes) (version 2) | ecosystem: Environmental > Aquatic > Freshwater > Lake ... | reverse complement strand
CTAAAGATAAAAGAAATAAAAACAATTAATATTGGTATTATTGAAATCATTAACGCACCATTAAGAACTTGTGTAAAATTTAAAGAATAGTAAACAACAGAATTAAATACGCTAATGCTAGTAATCGACATTAATAGGATTGAATAAAAATTTTTTTTTATAACTTTAATATTCTTTAATACGTCGCTTAATGTAAAAGGAATTAAAATAATCAAGACTATTAGCCATCTAAAAAAATTTAGAGTTAAAGGTGGAACTTCATAAAGCGTTGCAAATTTCCCAACAATAAAATTTCCTGACCAAAAAAAAGCGCAAAGTGTAAGCATTAAGTATGCTTTAAAATTATTATTCATTTTATTTAAATTTTATTGGTAATCTTGTAATAAGCGATGCCTATTAACTCATGCAATACAATGTTCCAGTTACTTAGACCTGCAGAGATATCAAAATTTATCCAAAACATTCGACTAGTGCCTGTTTTATAATCCACGTTAATAGGCTCTAAAATTAAACCTTGTTTTTTAAATGTAAAAAAAGATCTTGGCATATGATTTGCTGAAGTAATTAATCCCCATGTTCCCTTGTAGTTAGCAATAATATCTTTTGAGTACTTAATATTTTCAAATGTATTTCTGGATTGATTTTCAAAGATTAAGTTATCAATTTTAATGCCCTGATCTAAAAAGAACTTCTTGGCCATGTCTGACTCGCTCCAACCTTGAGGTTTTAATTCTCCTGAAAATCCAGAAAACAATATTAAAATTCTTGGATTTTTTTTATAAATTTCTAAAGCTTTAGTTAATCTTTCTGCAGAACTATTTAGGGAAACTTCATTTCTTTCTTTTGATTCAAGTCCAGAATTAAAACTTCCTCCTAACACAATTACTCCTGTTAATTGCTGAACTGGGTATTTAGAAGTCTGAATATAATCTTCCATCTTACTAATTAAAAAATTACTTAGAGGACTATATCCAAAGAATAAGAATAAAATTAAAAATAACTTAGAAAAAAAAATAACTAATTTTTTTGATTCTGTGAAAAAAATTATAAATAATTGTATTAATATAATTAAAGACAATATGTGCAGCGGATTAATTAAAAAATTTAAAATTTTGGATAAATAAAATTCCATAAATTATTTTTATTAAATAAAATCTTCGTTATATAATTTAGAACTTAAAACAATTCCAAAGCCTATCATGTTAGTAAGCATGGCAGTTCCTCCATATGATAATATTGGCAATGGAACGCCTACGACGGGCAAGAGACCTGTTACCATTCCTAGATTTATTGCAATATATAAGAAAAAATTAAATGCAAATGCATAGCAAAATATTTTTGAAAAATTATTTTTACTCTGATCTCCAATTAAAGTAACCCTCTTAATTATTGAGAAAAATAACCACAATAATAATATCGAACCAATTAATCCAAATTCTTCAGCAAAATGTGAAAATACAAAGTCAGTATGATTCTCAGGAACAAAATCTAATGAACTTTGAGATCCTCTTAAATAACCTTTGCCGAAAATTCCACCTGATCCAATTCCAATTTTAGACTGAATAACTTGGTAATTTGCTCCCAAAGGATCTCTTTCAGTATTAAAAAAATTAACAACTCTTTGTTTTTGATAAGGTTTCATCCCAGCAAAAATAAAAGGTAGGCTTAGAATAATAATTATAAAACCAGATATAAATATTTTTCGACTTAAACCGACAATCCATAAAGTTCCTAATGCTGCTCCTAAGATTAATACTGCAGTTCCGAGATCTGGCTGTCTTAATACTAATAAAAATGGAATTAAAATTAAAATTGCTGAAACGAGCAATGAAAATAACCTATTAGTATTTTCAACTTTTACTAAATTATAAAATTTCGCAAGAACTAATATAATTGCAAGCTTTGCAACTTCTGAGGGCTGGACGTGAAAAAATCCAAAATCAAGCCAACGCTGAGCTCCTTTGGCTGTCACACCAACAAATTTTAAAACTATTAAAAGAAATAAGATTAAAAAATAAAAATGATATGCATATCGATACCAAAAATTTACATGGGTAAAAGCAACTGTAATTAAAATTAGAAATGCAAATACAAATCTAATTAAATGTTTTAAATAAATAGTTCCTTGTCCTTTATCTATTGAGTACAAACATAAAATACTTATCAGTCCTAATGCTAAAACCATATTAATTAAACTTCTGTCTAATTTTTGAAATTTTTCAATTAACAAGAAAATTTTAGATACTTTTACTGTTTCACGCATTGGATATTCTTTTTTTAAATAAAAAATCAAACATACTACTAGCAATTGGTGCAGCAATCCTTGATCCTGGTCCAGCATGCTCTGCTACTACTGCGACCGCATACTTAGGTTCTTCTACAGGACCAAAGCCTGCAAAAAGAGAATGGTCTCTGTATTTATATTCTCTAGCATTTGGATTTGCATTATCTTCTCTATCTTTGATTGTTAACTTTGTAACTTGAGAGGTTCCAGTCTTTCCGGCAAACTTTAACTTGCCGTTTAATCTAGAGCCGTATGAAGTTCCTCCAGGTTCATTTGTTGCTGCTACTAAAGCTTCATTGATTATTTTTATATTTTCTGCATCAAAATCCATGCGACTTAGTTTAGATTTTTCATCAAGATTAAAAGTAGGATTTACTACATATCCACCATTTGCAAATTGCGCCATTGATTTACAAATTTGCATTGGAGTTGCTAATATATAACCTTGACCTATTCCTGTAATTAAGGTTTCTCCAAGTAGCCAAGGTTTTCCTAAAGCATTTTTTTTCCACTTTGTGTCTGGAACCAAACCTTTTCTCTCTTCATCAAAATCTTTTAGAATTGTCTGACCAAAATTAAATTTTCTTATTGTTTCTGCTAATCTATCTACACCTAATAATCTTGCTACCTCATAAAAATATATGTCACATGATTTTTTTATCGCATCTTTTAAGTTAATTCTCCCATGCCCCCCATCTTTCCAGCAATAAAATTCTTGACCATATAGCTCAATTTTTCCAGGACAAAAATGAGTATAATCTTGATCAACGATTTTATTTTCTAGCGCAGCTAAAGCTATAATTGGCTTTACTACCGATCCTGGAGGATATTGTCCTGATAAAAATTTATTAATTAATGGTTTTCGTTCGTTTTTTAATAACTCATTAAATTCTGGCTGACTTATCCCAAAAGCAAATTTATTAGTGTCAAATGATGGCGTTGAAACACAAGCTAAGACTTCTCCTGTTTTAATATCCATAGCAATTGCAGATCCGGCGTATCGTCCTAATTTTTGATAAGTTAATTTTTGAAGCTCGAGATCAAGAGAAGTTTTTAAAGCATTACCGCTTACACCATCAACAAATTCAACTGTTCTGACTGCTCTTCCTGCTGCATTGACTTCAAAACGAGTAAAACCTGGGGTGCCGATAAGTTCTCTATTTAATATTTTTTCAATTCCAAGTTTTCCAATTTTAATTCCTGGTGTTCTAAAAAGATCATCTTTTTGATTTTGCAAGTCATTTTCATTGGGAACACCCACGTAACCTAACACATGAGCAAATTCATAAGGATAATTATAATGTCTCTCCATTGAAATGAATGGCTGAACTCCATTTAGAATAAAAAGATTACTGTTTATTTTTGAAAATTCTGCCCATGTTAAATTTTTATTAATAACGTAGGGTTGAAATTTTCTAAGTTTTATAAAATCTGTCTTTGTCTTTTCAATTATTTCATTGTCTAATCTTAAAAACTTATTTAAAGTTACAAGCACAAGCTCAAGATCTGTAACGTCCCCTTTGATTAAAGCAATTCTATAAAGCTGACGATTTTCTGCTATCTTGTTATTGAAACGATCTAATATTAATCCTCTCTCAGCTGCAATTTTCCATTCTTTAAAACGATTTCTGTCAGATAGAATTGAATACTTATTTTTTTGAAAAACCTGTAACCACAAAAGTCTAAGACCAATTAAACCAAAAAAAGTATATTTAGCGGTGGTTAAAATTGCTTTTCTTCTATTAATTATACTTATTTTTGTTTGATAACCCTCTGTTGGTCTGTGCTTAAAAAGCTTCATAAAAATATAGACAATATAACACCAAAAATGCTAAATCGTCTCACTTTTTTGGAGGAAAGCAAATATTAAAATAGAAGTTAAAAATGATAATCTAGAGCAGGCTCTTAGAGCTCTTAAAAAAAAATTACAAAGAGAAGGTGTATTTCGCTTATTAAAAATCAAAAGTCACTTTGAAAAACCATCTGAAAGAAAGAAGAGAGAGAAAGACGAAAATACAAGAAGAGTTAAAAAATTCAAAAAACTAAAAGCTCGTTACTAAACTCAAAAATCTATAGTAAAAAAATAGCCATCAAAATTATAACAAGAATAATAGCAACCGATATATAGACTGTTAGTTTTTTAAAATTAGACCACGTTTCTTTTTGAGAACCGATATCCATAAAATTTAACCCTGACGTGCTTTAAATTTTGGGTTTTTTTTATTAATAACGTAAAGTTTTCCTCGTCTTCTAACCACTTTACAATTTATATCTCTTTTTTTAAGAGATTTTAATGAGCTGACTACTTTCATAACAACCTTAGATATATAGTAAATATTAGTTTGTAAAGATTAAGATAGTGCTTTTTTCTTAAAATCATTTACATAATCTTCTAATGCTATTTTGCAGGGAAGATTAATTATTTTTTTTCCTCTAATTGACTTAATTATCGCAGACTCAAACCTTTCTCCTTTTCTCTTTTGTATATACTTAATTTTTTTAGAAAATAATTTTGCAACTTCTTTAATTAAATATGACTTAGAATAGGAGATTAAATAATGTTGATTTTTATTATTTTTCCAAGCCACATAACACCCCTCAACTGTATCTTTAACATGCGTAAATCTTCTAGACTGCGTTCCAGGCGATACAACAGTTAAGGGCTTATTATTAAAATATTGCTTACAAAATATTGCAATGACTGCTGACATTTTAGAATCTGTTATTTGTTTTGGTCCGTAAACGTTATAAAAATATGTAATTTCATATTTAAGATTAAACCATTTATTTAAATTCATTATTAAATTCATATTTACAGACTTTGAGTAAGCATAAGGAGACAAATGCTGATCTTCTTGATTATTTCCTAAACTTGCGGAGGTTGCTGAGTAAATAATTTTTATATTATTTTCTAAACAAAATTTAATTACTTCCTGTGTTCCACTAATATTACTATTTAAACACTTTTTTACATTTTCGAAACTTTGAAATATTCTAGAAAATTCAGCAAAATGAAAAATTACTTTAATTTTTTTTTTTATTTTATTGAAATGCTTAAAAAAATCTACCGTATCTCCTTTTAAATAATTTACTCTACTGTTTCGAATGTGATTTTTACTTGTTCCTACCGAATAATTGTCTAAACTAATAACACGATCTGAAGTTTTCTTTAATAATAACTCTATTAAATTTGACCCTATAAATCCTGCTCCACCAGTTACAATTATAATATTTTTCATTTAAAGATTTTTAAAGCCTGGCAACGACCTACTCTTCCGTGCCTTAAGACAAAGTACCATTGGCGCTAAAGGGCTTAACTGCCGAGTTCGGAATGGGATCGGGTGTTACTCCTTTGCAATAATCACCAGGCAAGGTTTTGTACATAAATAGTATTCTTTTGTAAATATCTTAAATATTTCAACACCACGCTCAGATTTAGCAGAAGTAGATAATTTAAAATATAATGATATAAGTAAAAAACATTATCGCGGGGTGGAGCAGTCTGGTAGCTCGTCAGGCTCATAACCTGAAGGTCCTTGGTTCAAATCCAAGCCCCGCAACCAATTAAAATAAAGTTAATTACTTTTTTATCTTAACAACTTTGTTTTGATCATCTGCAAGAAAAAATGAACTTTTATCTAATTTGCTTTGTTCTAAATAAACATGATCAACAATTGCAGAATTGGACTTATAAGTTTTTACAATCTTAGTAAGCAACTCTTTAACCTCTGATACTTTATTATTGTCTAACAAAGTTCTTAAATTATTTAAATCAACTTCCAACTGATTAAAAGGAATGAAAGGATCTTGTGCTTTTTGAATTTTAGAATGTTGAGTTTTTTGAGGATTATCACCTAATAACAGTTCTTCATATAATTTCTCACCTGGTCGAAGTCCAATAATTTTTACTTCGATATCTCCCTCTTTATTATTTTCGTCTTTTACGCTTAAACCTGAAAGTTTTACAATTCGATAAATTAAATCTTTAATTTTGATACTCTCACCCATATCAAGAACAAATACATCGCAATCCTCACTCATGGCTCCAGCTTGAATTACAAGTTGTGAAGCTTCAACTAGGGTCATAAAATAACGAGTAACATCAGGGTGCGTTAAAGTAATAGGTCCACCATTTTTTATTTGTGTTTTAAATTTTGGAATAACAGAGCCTGAAGATTCGAGAACATTACCAAAGCGAACGATAGACATTTTAGTTTTATTATTTTTCGCACTTTGATAAAGCCCTTGCATACAAAGTTCAGCAAGTCGTTTAGATGCTCCCATAATGTTCGTTGGTCTTACCGCTTTATCACTTGATATGAGTACAAAATTTTTAACCGATTGAGATAATGCCGCTTTTGCAACAACTAAAGTTGCAAACACATTATTTTTAATACTTTCTGAAATATTTTCCTCAACTAACGGCACATGTTTATAAGCTGCAGCATGATAAATGGTATCTACTTTAAAAGTTTTAAATATTTCATTTACTTTAGTTTGATCTTGGACATTAACAAGAAGTGGAATAATTTTTAAATTTTCATTTGCAATCCTTAACTCTTCATAAATTTTATAAAGAGCAAATTCATTTAGTTCTAAAAGCAATAATTTTTCAGGATTTTGTTTTACAATTTGACGAGATAACTCAGAGCCAATGGAGCCACCCGCCCCTGTTACTAATACAACTTTTGAAGTTATATTTTTACTTAATAATTGAGAATTTGGCAAAACCTGATCACGGTTTAAAATATCATCCACATCTAAATCTTTAATATCGGATAAATTTACTCTTCCTTGAATAATATCTGCAACTGTTGGCAAAGTTTGCACTTGCAATGGATAATTACTTAAATTCTTTAAGATCTCATTTCGTCTAGATCTAGAGACAGATGTGAGTGCAAGCAAAACTAATTGTGCTTCTTTTGATTTTATTAAATCAGCAATTTTTAAAGAGGAGTAAATCTCTTGACCTTGCAAAACCTGGCCATGAAGTCGGTCATCATCATCTAAAAAACCAACTACCTTTAATTCATTACTATTTGCTAAGGCAGATACTAACTGTCGACCAGCGCTGCCAGCTCCATAGACTAATGTTTTTTTTAAAGACTGAGACTTGTCTTTAAAAAGATAATTACCACCAAGTAAATATTTTACAAATAATCTTGAACTTACAACTGCAAAAAATAATAACATGGGCTGAAGGATACCAATAGATCTTGGAATGCCCACAACTCCATAAACTCCAAAAACCAAAAAGTATAACAATCCATAAATTAATAAAACTATAGATGCTGAGAACATTATGCTTAAACCTGAATACCTAAAAATAGTCCTATATAATCCAAGTAACCAAAAGACAGGTAGTGCCAAAGCAACTGATACGCTCACAGCCGTTAAGGCTACCCCTTGAATTGAAATAAACTGATCTAAGCGAAGATAAAATGCAAACCAGGTAGACAAAACACACAAACTCAAATCAACAATTACAGCAATAATCTGTTTTGTAAAACGAGGAAGATTTAAAATACTTTTTGCAGCTGTATGAATTTTAACTAACATGATAATAATAAAATAAATTTATTTTAACTTTTAAATGCTTAAAATACATTAATTGATTTAAATACAAATATTTACAACCTTTAAAAATAAGGAAAATTAGAAAGAAATATTCTCTCTATTTTTGCCATAAATGGAGTGAAGATAAAACCCTACAGGTAAACTGTAGACAATCATCAACCAATTATGAAAAAAGTTGCCATTGCTGGTTATTGGCCAAACGGTAATCAATATTCCAGCTAATAAACAAACCTGATAATCGGTTAAATACCTCTTTTGTCTTAAAGCAATACTTTTAAATTGCCTATAAGCACAATACAAAACATATGAAAAAGCGCTAAATAAAAAGCTAAATCCAATAATTCCAGTCTCAGCTAATAACTGTACATAAAAATTATGAGGATGAGTCATGCAAGGTGTAATACCAACTGCATATTTTTCATCTTTACAAATTACTCTAAACATTTTTGGTCCATGACCAACAAGAGGTTTATCTAAAAACATATTATAAGCTGTTCGAATTAAACTATCATGCTCTGGAGTAAAGATAGATTTCTTTATAGTATTTGCGGGATTAGCTACCATGCGATACTTAAGTTCACCAAAATTAAATGCAAGTACTAAAGTTAAGATTAGAGACAAAACTAATAATATTATTTTTAATTTTAAAAATTTTTCTAAAAAAAAAATCATAAATGTATATGATAAAATAAAGAGAAAAAAAGCGGCCCTTTCTCCTGAAATATAAATCAGACCGCTAAGTAGAATAAATAATATACTCATGGAATATAACTCTAGTTGTTTTTTTTCCTTCAATAAAAATAAAGCAAATAATAAAGGAAATAATCTAGATAAATATGATCCTAAAATTAACTCATCCCCAAAAAAAGATGAAATACGCACTCCAAATTTAGGAAGTCCTATAATATTAGTTCCGTTAAAAAATTGAATATAACCATCAACTGTTAAAGCAGAAAAACAGACAACTAAAGCATAATAAAAATAAGTTAATATTTTTTTATTTTGATCAATTAAATACCAAATCAAACAAGCAAACACACCAATTCTAAAATAAAATAAAGAACTTTCAAAGCTAAGCATCTTATCTTTTGCGACAAAAATACTAACTAAAATACAATAGATGCAAAAAATAAAAAAAATAATTAAAGGCTTATTATTAAAATAATAAAAATTTTTTTTTCTAACAGCATAAACTAAAAATATTAAGGCTGATAAACTAACAATCAAATCTGGAAAAAAAGGACCCCAAATTAGAAAAGGTATTATTAAACTTAAAATGAGCACCCACATATAATCTATGATCCTTTTCTAAAAATTAATAAAACTGTTTTAAAGATATAATAAAAATAATAAAATAAATTCATTTGTTTAATCATTTTAAGATCTGTTTTTGCAAGAAGAGTAGGTCTTGACATATTAATACCAGAAACTTGCGCAAGTCCTGTAATACCCGGCTTAACTTTATAAACTCCTCTTTTTTTACGCTCAATAATTAATCTTTTCTGATTAGGCAGACATGGACGAGGTCCAACTAAACTCATATGACCCATAAATACATTTAATAGCTGTGGCAGTTCATCCAACTTAAATTTTCTAAAAAAAAAACCAATACGAGTAATATTTGATTTGTCAATCAAATGCGTACCAGCAGACAAAGTGCCTATCTTCATAGTTCTAAACTTTATCAAAGTAAAATTCTTTAAATTCAATCCAACTCTTTTTTGAATAAAAAAAGGAATACTTTTATCTAAAAATCCAAAAATAAATATTAAAATAAATAATGGGAAAAATAAGATCAAACTAAAGAGAGAGAGTATAAAATCAAACAAACGTATCATTGCATAACATCACCAACTAGCCAGAAGTCTAAATATTTTCTTAAAATTACTTTAAATAATTTACGCTTAAATTTTTTTATTTGAGCGTAGTTTTTTTTATATATCACTATTTTTAATTAATTAATAACTTTATTTAACTTATGAACAAAGGAAAAAAAATGGATAAAATTATACATTTAATTAGAAAATAAAAATTAACTATGAAAGTCGTGAGCCAAAAAACTCACTTTCACTTTTGATTATTATCAAGTAAAATAAAAAATTATTGAAAAAAAAATTATTTATATTAAAGTTTCTTTATTAATTTATAAAGTTATAAAACTATTATAAATTTAATTTAATTTTATTTTTTGTGAAAGAATTCATTTACGATTTCGTTGAAGAAAGCGACCGTATTCATTGGTGGTACAGAAGTAGAAATAAAATCTTTTATAAAATTTTAAGAAACTTAATAAAAAAAAAAGATACTAATATTAGTATTTTAGATTTTGGTTGTGGTAATGGGTCTAATTTAAATACATTTTCTAAATTTGGTAAAATTGATGCTTATGAAAAAAATTTACGTACTAGAAATTTACTTAAAGAAAAATTTAAAAAAAATAAAAAAATCAAAATTATTAATAAAATCAAAAAGAAATATGACTTAATAATAGCAACAGATGTTATTGAGCATATTGAGGATGATTTGAAAACAATAAAATATTTGAGTCATTTTGTTAAAGAAAAAAAAAATATTAATTTTACCAAGCAAACAAATACTGGGGGTGGGGTGATTTTAGTAACTGTTCCAGCATTTCCATTTCTTTTTTCTCATAAAGACATAGCTGCTGAGCATTATCGAAGATATACAAAAAAAGGGCTTAGGGACTTAATATATAAATCTAATTTAAAAATTGATAAAATTTCATATTTTAATACTGTATTATTTGTTCCACTGAGTATATTAATTATTTTTTCAAATTTATTTAATTTTAAAAAAATTAATCAGGCAGACAAAGCTCCTTTCACTTTTGTTAATTATATTTTATATAAATTATTTTCTTTTGAAAAATTTTTCATTAATAAATTTAATTTCATTTGTGGAATATCATTATTGGCTATAATTAAAAAAAAATAATTAATTATTCTTTATTAATTATTTCTGACATTTTGTAACCAAGATTTATAGAATTTCCAACTCCTCTATCATTAGGGTAGCAGCAATCATAGCTTGTATGATAAAAGTTTTTAATAGATGTTTTTACATTTTCAATTTCAGAAAATGATTTCACAATTGGGACGGGTGCTGCATAATTTGTTCTAAATAATTTAGCAGAAATAATGTCATCTTTTTTTATTTTTTTGAACATTGTTTGTATATCTTTAATAAACAATTGTTGAATAAATTTATTTTCAAATTTTGCAAAACGATCATTTAAAGAATAATATTTTGATAAATAAACTACCTCAAAGTCCCCATGTGCATATAATCTGTTTTGCTGTATTATTACGTCAAAAATGATTTTTTTATCGGGTACTGTGGTCCAATAGCAATTGGAAAGTTTTTTTTTTAAAAATAAAATTAATAATACAGCCCCTATTGTATTAAATTTTTGTATATTACTAATTTTTTTTTCTAAATTATTAATTAATTTTAAATTTGCATAGGGAATAGTTGATATAACAATGGAATTCTTTTCCAGCTGTATTTTTTTTCGGCCAATATGCATCTGTGTAATAACATTATTCTTAATTTTTATGGAGTGAATTTTTTGATTTAAATAAATTTTACCATTATGTTTTAATATTAAATTTTTAATTTTATTAATAATTATTTTGTAAGTAGGAATTAAATAACCAAACATAGATTTTCCGTTAAAAGTCTTTGTTGTTAAATGTGTTTTAATTCTTTTTGCGAGCCATAAAGCTGAAATTTTTTTCCAGTGTTCTCCAAATTTACTTTTTAGAAGTGGCATCCAAACTAACTTATAAAGATTGGTCCCAAATTCTTTTTTAGCCCATTTATTAGCGGTTATATGATCAAGATTATTTTTTGGATTTGCTAATTTTATTTTTACAAGAGAAATAATAACTTTGAAAGTTTCAAATTTACAAATTTTAATAATAGAAAATAAATTGTCAAAATTATAAAATTTATTATTAATATAAGTTTCTGTCTTTATTTTTTTCCATACGACATCATAATTTATTTTGCAATCTGAAAAAAATTTTTTTACGTATAAGTCGTCGTGTAAAAAATAAAAATGATAATATTTGTCTATCCAATAACCATTATAGTTTAAAGGCATTGCTAATCCTCCAAGAGAATTGCTCCTTTCAATAACATGAATCTTGCTAGTTTTTGATAAGAGACTCTTAGCAGTGGCCAGTCCTAAAAAACCACCTCCAATTATATATATATTTTTTTTGATCATAATTTATTTCCAAAAAAAATTTTAAAAAAAAAAATAATTGTAGATTTTAATAATTTAATCGTATTGTTTTTGGTCTTTTCATATTTTCTTTGTCGATAAATGACCGGGATTTCTAAAAATTCTTTTTTTTCTTTGTTAAAAAAAATTGACATTTCAATAAAAAAACCTGGATGTGTTAGGTTTTTCGGTTTAAATTTTCGGTTTTTATAAAATATTCTTAAGCTTTGCGTTAGGTCTTTTGCTGGTATTTTATACAGATAACCAATAAATTTATTTACGATCTTGCTTAAAAAAATTTTTATTGTACTGCAACCTACTATTTTACTGCGTTTTAAATATCTACTTCCAATAACAACTCTATTTTTTGATCTATTTTTTATTATTCTTATTAATTCTCTATAATTAATAGCGCAATCACAATCTAAGCAAAGAATATATATTCCTTTGGATTTATTTATTCCAATATTAATAGCGTTTCCTAATCCCTTTCTTTCTTTCGAATTAATTAGATAGATATTTTTATTTTTTTTTCTCAGTAAATTTATATTTTCACAAGTTTTGTCAGTACTTGCATCATCAATAAAAATAATTTCGTATATTATTTTAAAATTAAACAAAGCTTTGCTGATCAGCTTAAATACTTTTTTTATATTTCTTTCTTCATTCAAAGTTGGCACAAGTATTGAAACTTCAGTTATCATTCTAGTAATTATTATTTTTCCAATAGTTTATTGTTTTCTCTAGAGATTTATCAATTTTAAAATTATTATTTTTATGTAATTTTTGAATCTTTTTTGTGTCGGCCTTCCAAAATTTGACATCAAATGCTCTCATTTTATTTCTGAAGATTATATCTTTATTTACATTTAATATTTTTTTAATTTTATAGGCGAGATCTTTAATTTTTGTATTACATCCAGTTGCAATATTAAAGATATCAAATTTATTTAATTTTTTTTTATTATTCATAATTGAATATAAAATCTCACACATATCGTCTATGTGAATAAAATCTCTACTTTCATCACCAGACCCAAATAACCGCACATTATTGTCGTTTTGAAATTTTTTATATATATCAAAAACTACTTGCCTTCTTAGGTCTTTGCCAAAAATTGAAAAAACTCTTAATATTGTAATATTAAGATTAAATTTTTTTGAATAATAGCAGGCAATTTTTTCTGCAGAATGTTTTAATTTTCCATAAAAAGAAATTGGTGAACATTTTGAAGACTCTTTGCATTTTTTTTTCTTTAAGCCATAAACAGCTGCGCTTGAAATAAGGTACAAATTACCTTTAAATTTTAAGTCTTTTAAAGCACTCAACAAACTAACTAAATTAGTAATTGTAAGTCGAGTACTTAATTTTTTATTTTTGTTACAAAAATTTGGTTCAGGTGCGCCACTTAAAAAAAATATATCAGTAAAATTACTTTTTTTTGTAATCCTATAAAAATTTTTTTTTATATAATTAATTTTATTTATATATTTGTTTTTTTTTTTTTT
>Ga0209191_1001851_pt1 | contig 13625 bp, 9 predicted proteins | sample S_130626_EF_Meta_FD_187320 | JGI IMG/M metagenome (GOLD analysis project Ga0209191, IMG submission 187320) | Freshwater microbial communities from Lake Simoncouche, Canada to study carbon cycling - S_130626_EF_MetaG (SPAdes) (version 2) | ecosystem: Environmental > Aquatic > Freshwater > Lake ... | reverse complement strand
TGTGAGAGAGTTTCAATATGCTTCTGGAAATTGGATTGGATATCGCGACATATTAGATCGGCATGGGATTGAATTTTCAGTGACCTACACCTCAAATGTTGCTGGAAATCCTGTTGGAGGAAAAGTGCCAGGAGGCTTGAGGTATGCTGATAATTTCGCTCTAGGGTGTCTTATTGAAACAGAAAAACTTTTTGGGTGGCCCGGTGGCTATCTCTTAATGAGCACTCTTCAACGTGATGGAAATAGTCTCTCCAAAGAGAATATTAAAAATCAATTTACAGTGCAGCAGGTTTACGGAGGTCAGACGTTCCACTGGTATGAACTGTCGTATCAGCAAGATTTTTGGAACAATCATTCTAGTTTGAAAGTAGGGCGCATCGGCTCTGGAGATGATTTTGCCGTCTCTCCCCTCTACTGGCTTTATATGAATAATGGAATTGATGGGAATCCTCAGTCCCTTCCGGTGAACAGCAGATTTTCTACTTATCCTAATGCTGTCTGGGGCAGCAGACTCAAAATAGACCTCCCCTCTCATATGGTTGCTCGCTGTGGTGTATACCAGGTAGTGCCCAAAAATTCTGTGCAAGGATTGAATTGGAACTTTTATCCTAACGATGGAGTCATGCTCCTGGGGCAATACAGTTGGAACCCTGAGTTTTTTAAACAAACTTTATGCTCTCTCCCTAAAGTAAAAGAAAAATCTATTCCTACGGGTTTCGAAGGCCACTATTGGATGGGGGGGTACTATTCAAGCATGGAATATCCCCAATTCAATAATAGGGATAAAACGCCCAACACGTACGGCCTCTACTGGCATGCTGATCAGACAGTCTATCGACCAAGCCTCCTCACAGAAGAAGGGTTAGTTCTATGGTCTGTTTATACACTCTCTCCTCAACAAAATACTTCATTGATGCCATTTCAAGTCAATGGAGGGGCCATTTATACAGGGCTTATTCCTGGACGTACCAATGACATGAGCATTGCTGGCGTAGCCTATGGAAATTATAGCACAGATTTTTCAGCACTAAGTCAGCAGATAGGTCATGGAACTCGTGACTATGAGCTTGTTTACGAAGCTGGTTATCGTGTCTCTTTGACGAAATTTTCCTATATCCAACCAGATATTCAATGGGTCATTCATCCTGCTGGTTCCAGCACAACACCAAATGCACTGGTTTTAGGTGCCCAGATCGGAGTTGTTTTTTAAAATGGGATGAGTTGTGACTTGCTCGTTGCAATAAAATCGCTAGAGTTACATCCACTTAGTTGTTTCTAGGAGTATGGCTAGGTAGCTCAGTCGGTAGAGCAGAGGACTGAAAATCCTCGTGTCGGGGGTTCGATTCCCTCCCTAGCCACAGCTGCCTTATAGAAGCGAGGGAAGCGAGGTCTCACCTGGATATCTTATGTCATTACCTGTGGAAATCGGAAGCTAGCATGCTAGCCCCCCTATTTCACAATCAATCTATTACGGAAGCTGGGAAGTCAGATAGATGCTGCGTTGAGCTCGAAGTCTTCCTCGGGCATTAGGGACTTCTACGCCCTGCGTCAAAATACGTTTCTGCCTTATTCCATCAGCCTTTGCGGCTTCCTCGTTACGATCGTATGAAATATCCGGGCTAGGGATGAAGAGCATGTTTATCACATCCCCTTTTCAATTGAATACACTATAAAAAACAAAGTGACTCCAAGCACAAAGTAAAGATGTCTTACGCCCGTATTCTCATAGACCGTACCGAAGGCACCGAACTTGACTATGCCATTCCAGATGAGCTGCAACAGCGCGTTGAAGTAGGGGTACGGGTCCGTGTTCCATTACGCAAAGCCATTGTGATGGGAGTGGTGCTTTCGTTGCACGACAAAGTTGCCTTTTCCAAGGTCAAAAAAATCATAGAAGTGATCGATTACCGTGCTCTATGCCATGAGGGAGAAGAGGGATCGGGCACATTGGAAACCTCACAGGAAAGACCATTAATTTCTCCTAAGATTATGAAGCTTGCCTATTGGATGGCCGACTATTACTGCACCTCCCTGGATGCCGTTTTGCGGTCGTTAGTTCCAACAACAATTCGTAACAATTCTCTTACAGAAAAAAAAGTAAGGATGGCTATTCTACTCAAAACACCTTCTCCAACATTTCTGCATGCTCTTGGCGTACGTGCCCCCAAACAAAAAGCGTTACTCGAGCTCTTGCTCTCCTCCAAGGAGAAAATGAGCGCTGCCAAGCTCCTTAAACAAACAAAGGCAACAGGGAGTTCCTTACATGCATTGGTTCAAGAAGGATGGATTTTTCTTAAGGAAGAATCGGTTTCACGTGATCCCTTTTCTCATGAGGAACTATTGCCAAGTCCTATCCCTAAACTCAATAGCGATCAATATCGGACAGTAGCTCTCATTAATGAAGAACTCCTGCGGGTAGTAGCATTAGAAAAAAAATCAGAGCCTTTTATTTCACTTCCTTTTTTACTTCATGGAGTCACAGGAAGCGGTAAGACAGAGGTCTATTTGAGGGCTATGGAAAAGGCTCTCGCACTTGGAAAATCTGTTCTTATTTTAGTTCCTGAAATCGCACTCACCCCACAGACAGTAGAGCGCTTCCGAGCACGCCTTGAGCATACTCAAGAAAAAAAACTCATTGCAGTCTTACATAGTCATCTCTCGGAGGGAGAACGTCATGATGAGTGGTTGCGTCTGCATCGAGGAGAGGCGCGGATTGTGATAGGAGCAAGAAGTGCGATTTTTGCTCCATTGCAAGATTTAGGTCTCATCATTGTGGATGAAGAACATGAGACTAGTTACAAACAAGAGGAGACCCCTCGCTATCATGCTCGAGATGTAGCTGTCATGCGTGCCCGCTATGAAGGAGCTGTCCTAGTGCTTGGCAGTGCTACCCCCTCAATTGAAAGCATGAACAATGTGCACCTTGGGAAATATGCTCTCCTAGAACTTCCTAAGCGTGCTGATCATCAACGTATGCCACTGGTGCGAGTGATTGATATGCGATTGCAAGGAAGGCAGCAGGGGGCAGATGCTATTCTCTCCTTTTTGTTGCGCCAGGCGATAGCAGATCGATTAGAACGCTCCGAGCAGGTGATTCTTTTTCTCAATCGTCGAGGATTTTCTAGCGCACTGTTATGCCCTCAATGTGGTACCGCTTGCTCATGTCCTAACTGCAGCCTGTCACTCACATTTCATCGAGCGAGCCAGCGACTCATTTGCCATCTCTGTGGCCATATGGAAAAGCCACCGACGACATGTCCTAGCTGCCACGAAGCTGGTATTTTATATTCAGGAGTAGGAACCCAGCGTGTGGAGGCAGCCGTGCAGCAAGCTTTTCCAACGGCACGGTGTTTTCGTATCGATGCTGATAGCATGCAACGCAAAGGATCCTACCAAGAAACCTTCGATCGCTTTAGAAAAAAACAGATCGATATTCTTATTGGGACACAGATGATTGCAAAGGGACTTGATTTTCCTAATGTCACCCTGGTTGGTATCATTAATGCCGACACAACCCTCCATGCTCCTGACTTCCGTGCAGGTGAGAGAACATTTCAACTCTTGACGCAGGTTGCAGGCCGCGCAGGTCGGGGAGATCGGGAAGGAGAGGTGATGATTCAAACATACACCCCAGAAAGCCCTTCTATTCAATTTGCACGGCATCACGATACCTCTGGATTTTTCGAGCAAGAGATGGCTTTGCGACAGCAGTTTGAATACCCACCCTTTCAAAAAATGATTTTGATTCAATTAAGGGGGGTCGATCAAGAGCACGTCGCCTTACATAGTGCTACTTTAAGAAAAAACCTGCGGCTTGCCCTTCCAGATTCTATCAACATTGGAGAGGCAGTCCCAGCATCACTGGAGCGTGCACATGGACAATATCGTTTTCACATTGCTCTTCACGGACCCTGCTCCAAAGCTATTAAAATAACGATGTGCAAGGTCATTGCCTCGTATGAATTTCCCTCTAGTGTTGTGATCACTATCGATGTCGATCCTCAATCCCTCATGTAGCTATTCCTCAATAGGAAAAAAGGGGTCGTCTTGGAGGCTCTCTTCTTCATCAGAATGAGAATGAATAAGTGACTGGCGGTCCTTATTTTTACTAACAATCTGTTCTTCGATAGATGAGTAGAGGGTATAGTGACCGGGATATTCTTCCTGGAATTTCCTCCAGCGGTTGGAAAGAGCAGTTTTTTTTTCCAATAATTCTTGGAAAAGAGATTCGTTTTCCTCTTCCATGCTTACATCATCGATGTAGGACAAAGCAAAGTCCTGGGATGAAGCTTTTTCACATAAAAACTCCTCATGCCTGAGCTTCAGATAAGGTAACAACGCAAGAGTGAATGTTGAGGTAAAGTCATTGATCGGACAAGGAGTAGCTAAAACAGGTGAGGTAGCTCTAGAGGGCTTGAAGAATACCAAACCTTTAGTTGAGCGATCAGTAGTCTTAGAATCCCTTATTGGTTCTTCACGAGAATAGTCATCAAAGAGTTGTTCCATCTTTAAATCACTCTTGGAATAGAGCTCTTCTGCTTGATTAGAAGCCTTAACAAGCTTATTCCAAGCTTCCTCTGAGTTTTGTTTTAATGCCTCATCACGGAAAAAAAAGAGATCATGAATAGCATCACAGTAATGGGTGATCTGTTGCCAAGAGGCGACATGTTTTGTTGCCTCTTGTTTTGTTGCCTCTTGATAACTGTTCTCTATATGAGTGATGGGTCGAGGGCGATCATTATATAAGGATGCTTGGAACCGTTGGAAATCAGCTTTGTCCTCCAGGATTGTTTGATGATGCTCTAGAAGAAGGATTGATTCCTCATAACAGTCATTCCAATCTGTGGTACTAAGTGTCCGAGATGCTTTTCTCAGAAAACTGTTAAAATTTTTGCTAGCCTCTAGAAATTGAGGGTTTGATAATTTCTTGGTCTGAAAGCTTACTGACTGGCTAGAATATTCATCCTTTGAGGAAGATGAAGTGCTATCAATAAGGATAGCGGATGAGCGTCGAGAACCAGAGAGTCCTTGATTAGTAGCACTTAACGAGGTTTGCCCGCTTCTTTCATCCTCATTAACGAAGAAATCTAGGAAGCCAAATGGATCCTGCGTTGGATTTTTATCTCGACTTAGGTGGTAGGGACTCACAGAGCCCTTACTAAACATGCTCGCCTCCCTTTCCTCATCAGCCTTCTCATTACAATCAAATCGCTCCCTTAATGACTTGAGGCGTCTCCAAGAGCAAAGAGCATGCTCCAGTGTTGTTTTTCTCTTTATTTGAGGACTGTCTTCATGATCCCGACTATCGTAATTGAGATGAGAATGCTCTATTATTAGAGGTGCATCACTTTTTCTACAAGAGGGGCTCCAGTACCACGCTCCAGCTGTAATCACTCCAATCAATACTATGGCTTCAATAGGATCATCCCACGAAGAAGCACTGGTTGTTTTCTCCTCTTTTTCACAATCTAATGATTCTTCTTTCTGGCTTATGGAAAAGCGAATCTGATTCGAATAAAGTGATGCATCTATTTGGGTGATCTCCTGGGAAGGGTTGGATTGAAGAAAACAATGTAGGGATAGCAGAGGAGAGCTAAAACCACTTATCCATGCGCCATAGTATTCTGCAGTCCTCGTGTTTAAAAATAATACTGAATCCAAGCCCGATCTTTCATGCTGATCACCTCCGAAGCCACAGAGATCAGATGAATGCTGTGTGAGATTTCCGTTTTGAATGGGGGAATATACATGCATACAGCCTCCCCTTGCCATGCTCGCTTGCGTTGCCTCTGGAGCCTGAGAAGACTCTTCGTTACGGTCACTTTGTAATATAGGGTCTAGGCCTGATTGAACCTGGCTTTGGTAGTGATAGTGACCTGGTTCTCCAATCCGAAAGATGGCCTCGATGCCCACATACAGATCATCACTACAGGCCGCTTGAGTCATGTCATTAAGAAAGAGTGTGTAGGAGGTTGTAGTAATCAATCTTGATTTGGAAAGAGGATCTTCCGAGAGAAGAAGATGATTGATCGATAAAAAAATAATTCCCAAGAAAAGTGATTTAAAAAGGAAATTAAAATTCAAGGACCTCATAAAAATAATAAAATAGGATATCAATTAACCTTTTTTGCTAAAATACAAGTGTCAATTTGCGTAGTGACACAATTTTGGCGATTTTGTAGCAATCATTCCAAAAAAACCAATTTGACTCTTAAAATGATCTCGACTAATCTCACTTGCCCTATTGCAAAACAACCATCCATCACAACTCGTGTCCGAACAACTCACTTACGTACTCATTACCCCAAAAGCCCTCTATAAGGCACGTACTGGTAATATCCTTTCCCGTCTTCTTTCTCGCTCTGGATTAGATCTTGTAGGAGCTCGGATGTTTATTCCGAGCAAGGAGCTTGGTGAGGCTCTAGCCGATAACTTCAGCACCCAAGAGTTAACAAGTGCCTTCCTGCGTGGATCCCTTCCACAAGAGGGTAATCAGATGCTATGCCTGCTTCTCCAAGGTGAGGATGCTATTAAAACAGTGAGCACCATTGTTGGTGATGATGAACGTATGGATAGTCGTGGAGAGACACTACGTGATACTTATGGAGATCATGTTCTGCTTCACGAGGAAGAAGGTGAAGAGCCTGCAATCTACTATTTTGAACCTGCTGTTATTGCTCCTAATACAAAACAAGATACTGCTCAGGGGCTTGCTCTTTTAGCTCAATTTTCCGAAAGCGATGGTGGTATTTTTGATATCACCTCTCAGTTTCCTCAAGATACTAAAGTAGAAAAAACCCTCGTTCTCATCAAACCTGATAATTTCGATTTCCCTAATACACGGCCAGGTGGCGTTATTGATCTCTTGGCACGTACAGGACTTGCTCTTGTAGGAGTCAAAATACATCAAATGAGTGTGACTCAAGCAAAAGAGTTTTATGGGCCTGTACTACAAGTCCTGGAGGCTAAACTTCCAGATGGTCGCATTCATTGGGAATCCATTATTGCCTTTATGTCTGGCGCTCGCCCTTCAGAGCTGCCTGAAGAAGAACATGCATTACCAGGAAACCAACTCTGCGTAGCACTGATTTATCAAGGTGAAGAGGCCATTGCAAAAATAAGAAACGTTCTGGGTCCTACAGATCCAGCAAAAGCACCTCACGGAACCGTTCGTAAAGAGTTTGGTAAAGATATTATGATTAATGGAGCCCACGCTTCGGATTCCTCCGAAAGTTTCTTGAGGGAAATTGCTATTATCAATATCAACGAAAACAATTTCAAATCGGTCATTCTCGCTCATCGCTAAAACTCAATACATCTTAACATCTCCTTTTATTATGGAACTCGCTCCTCGCATCGCTCATATCACTCCTTCACTCACTCTTTCTATCGATAGCAAAGCAAAAGCATTACGTGCTCAGGGTGTGGATGTCTGTAGTTTTGCTGCTGGAGAACCTGACTTTGATACGCCTGAACATATCAAAGCAGCTGCAATCAAGGCTCTAGAAAATAATTTCACACGCTATACTCCTGTTGCTGGCATTCCAGAATTACGCGAAGCGATTGCGCACAAATTTCTCACAGAAAACCAGCTCGATTATCAACCTCAAGAGATCATTGTGAGCAATGGTGCAAAACAGAGTTGTTTCAATGCGATTATGGCCTGTGTAGGTGAAGGAGATGAGGTTATTATCCCAGCTCCTTATTGGATTAGCTATCCAGAGATGGTGCGTCTTGCGGGTGCAGAGCCAATCATTATTCCAACAACAGCAGCTAACAATTGGAAGATTACTGCTGAGGATTTTGCCAATGCCATGTCACCTCGGACTAAAATGATCATTATCAACTCCCCCGGTAACCCTACTGGAGCCATTTATACTAAGGAAGAACTCCGTGCTATTGCTGAAGTGGCAGCTGATGAAGAAATTTTGATACTCTCGGATGAAATTTATGAAAGTCTTATTTATGATGAGCTCAAACATGTGAGTATTGCTTCTGTGACTCCAGAGGCACGTGATTTAACGATCACCATCAATGGTTTCAGCAAGGCTTATGCGATGACTGGATGGCGTCTTGGATACCTTGGAGCTCCTAAAAAAATAGCTCAAGCAATCGAAGCCCTTCAAAGCCATAGCAGTTCTAATGCTTGTTCCTTTGCTCAATATGGAGCTGTTGCAGCATTAAATAGTAGCCAACAGTGCGTCGCCGATATGCGTGAAGAATTTAATATTCGTCGCGAATATATGTATGATCGTCTCTCCAAAATGCATCAGCTTTCGGCTATAAAACCATCGGGGGCCTTTTATATGCTGACTGATATTTCTAAGTTTGGAATGTCCTCCATGAACTTTGCAGATCGTCTCCTAAGTAAATCCAATGTTGCCGTTATTCCAGGAATTGCATTTGGTAATGATAAAACAATTCGTATGAGCTATGCAACGGGCATGGATATCATTAAAGAGGGCCTTGATCGTTTGGAAGATTTTTGTAAGACATTATAATTACAAAAAATCACGGTGATGACAGGGATGTGAATTCGTAAATGATGATTCTATGCATTCATCCTTGCGTTATTCCTTCTCCTCCTGGGTCATTGAACGAAGGAAGCTTGTTAATGCTGCATTAAGAGAGGCATTGCCTTCGGTAAAGACACAACCAACAACCCTTCATCGAGCAATACGCTACTCGCTTTTTGCAGGTGGTAAAAGACTCCGTCCCATTTTATGTCTTGCCGCTGCAGAGGCCTGTTCTTCCAAAGGAGACCCTCTCAAGTCTGCAATGCCATCAGCCTGTGCCCTAGAGTGTTTACACACTTATTCCTTGATTCACGATGATCTTCCATCGATGGATAATGATGATCTTCGGCGAGGAAAACCTACATGCCATCATGTTTTTGGTGAAGGAATAGCTATTTTAGCAGGAGATGCCTTACTCACCGGGAGTTTTGAATTATTAGCACACGTTAAGCCAACCAAACGTTATCCATTACAAGTTTTTTTAAAAGAGATGGCTCATGCTGCCGGAAGCCAGCAGTTAATTGCTGGTCAAGTAGCCGATCTAGAAGCTGAGGGGAAAAAGTGGAAGCTCTCAGATATTAGCTTCATTCATCAACGTAAGACGGCAGCACTCATCATACTCTCACTGAGACTTGGTGCGATGTCGGTGAATGCGACTTCTCGACAATTAGATACCTTAACATCTTTTGGAGCTGCTCTCGGACTGGCCTATCAAATTATTGATGACATCCTAGATGTAACCCAGTCACGTGAGCAACTTGGTAAAAGTTCTGGTAAAGACATCACTGCGCAAAAAGCTACCTACCCTGCAGTAATGGGTGTACCAGCAGCACTCCAAGAAGCTGAAAAACAAACCAATAAGGCAATGATGGCTTTAAAATCATTGGGGAAACAAGCAGCAATGCTCGAACTCTTTGCAAGGGAGCTATTAGAAAGGACGAAGTAGACTCTTCAAGAAAATCTACGATAAAGTCTAATTATCCCTTTTCTATGAAATATCCGGGCTAGAAAGGACATTATTCCCAATCACTACTCTCCGGTTTCATCGTAATGGAAAGGGGACGATGGGTTTTCAACTTCCATAATTTATCTCCAATATTCCAGAGGGAATAGAGAATTAAAACAGGGTAGATAATTTGAATCATGGGAGATAAAAGACTCATGATACGACTGAAACCAAGATTGGTAACACAGGCAGTAATGAGACTTGTAATAGCAAGGGCGGTTATGTAGTTGAGACGCCCACCTGATAAATCTTTATGAAGATACATTGCAAAAATAGCCGTTAAAGAAATAGCTGTTGCCAAACAGGAAACAGCCACAGTGATATTAGCAAGTAGCCCTCCCTTTTCGCCAAGGATTAGGATTGCTAATGTACTAAAGACATCACCACGCTCCACGTTAGCTAGTTCTTGTCCATGAAATGCTGCAACGATACAAAATCCAGCATAGACTAGCGCTAGGAGTATCCCTCCGATGACGCTTGCTTGTACTCCTAAAATGATGATGGCCCATGAGTCTTTTCTTTTTTCTGGGTGCATCCCTTTGCGCAGACCACTAATAATAAGACCCGAGAGAAAAATAGTCCCTAGAAGGTCACACGTTCCATAGCCAGAAATGAGTCCATTTGAAAAGCCCTCTACTTTTGTTAAATGTGATACGATCAATGCCGATGGAGTCAAAAGCCCTTTGATGATCAACGTAAATAGTAGAATAATTTTTAGTGGTCCAAAAAATCGACCTAACAAATCCACAATGGCACTGTTTTTCATCGTGCAGAGAAAAATGAGTGCTGCACAAAAGGTTCCGAAAAATAATAAACTCAGAGATGGAAAATGCATCTTAAGAGCCGCATAGGAAATCACAATGCAACGTGGAATGATGGCAAAGGGTCCTAAGAGCACCATGGAGGTAAAAATAATCAGGAACGAGGGGACTTTGCCCAGAGGGGCTAAAAGCATTTTATAATCTCCATGGCTGAGCATCGCTGAAAAAAGCCCTAACAAAGGAACTAAGACCGCTGTTATTAGAAACCCAAACAACCCCCAACTAAGTTGATTGCCAGAATCTTTTCCGAGAATTAATGGGAATATGACGTTGCCTGAACCAAAGAGCATGGCAAACATAGCAAGCCCTGTGATGATAATTTTTTTAATATGAGTAAAAAACATGATGTGTGTAATAAAAAATAGAGTTTTACTAGGGAGTGAGAGCAGGTTGCTTCACAATGGCTCCAAAGTAAAAATAGATGAAGTAAAGTATTATTATTCAAGAGGAAATGGTCCCCAATGAGATCATTAAAAATGAAATTTTAGGGACCATCCTTTTATGCTAGTGCCAGTTTAATTCTTTTGCTGTTCACGAAAATACTTTAGATCCGATTCCGTAGTGGAGTAGGTGTTTATACCAATGTAGGCAACATTAAGCGCTAACCTAGCCCACGTAAATGACGTAAAAAGATTCGCACCTATATAATAGTTCACAGCTATTTCAAAGGCAGCAGCGCCACATTCAACTGATATCCCCATGAGGGCGATCTCAAGAGCAACATTTGCGATTTCCCAACAATCCCCCTTGGTAAAAGGTGAATTATGAACGGTATTACCCTCCCATACAGCCAAACCAGTGCCAATCACAGCATTGATAAAATTCCGCTGTAGAGTAAAGGGTGCTATTATCTCACTTAGAGAAATAAGTCTACCCAATTCATAATTTTTGATTGCAGTAAATAACATAGCTTCAAGTCCATAGGCAGTAATTTGTGCAATTGCGACATTTTCAACTTGATCCCTGATCGTTATTGAAAGATCAGGATTCGTTATTGAAAGATCAGGATTCGTTATTGAAAGATCAGGATTCGTTATTGAAAGATCAGGATTCGGTTTAAAGCAGCCCGTATCTCGATTTTCACTAAGATTGTCAGTATTAGCTAATGTGCAAATTCTCAATCCAATCACATCACTTTTTGTAGAAGGATCAAAAGATTTTTTATTTGCATTTTCACTTTTTAACTGATCACTAGTTTCATTATAAGAACCACCCGGTGCAAAAAACTCGCTTGTCCACTCTCTCACATTGCCACCTTGATCATACGTTCCATACGAACTTGGTGAATCTTTGAATAAACCTACGGGTGTCGTATTAGGGAGTAGTTCTTTTTCTAGTTCGTTTTCCCCAAATACTATTTCATTGGTAAATAGATTTTCAATCTGATGATAATCATCCATGTAATATTTTTTATGGGGTTTTATTATAGCGAAATTAGCCCCCGTTTTAGAACAAGATGGATTATTAATAACAGTAGGACTTGGAGTTTGATAAGGTAATTTGGCGCTTTGAGTAGGATAGGACCAATAGCCAGTATTCTTTCCCTGAGCTTTGTAATAAGCAGCTTTGTACCATTGATCTAACGATGGCAAGAAATACCGAGCACCCTTCATAAGTTCTCCATGGTGACCTTCTGTAAAGTCATAAGCTCCCGTTTCTGTGATTGCTAATAACTTTGCATTTAATGTGAACTGAACATATGGAGGATCGTTTTGACATAATTTAAGGTAGTCAGGTGCTCCATTGTGTAACCAGTTCAAATAGCGCTTACAATCATCGATACTTAAGCCAGTCATAGGAAGAGAGGCATAGTAATGACCTAATTCCATCCCATATTCTTTTGCGAAAAAGAGAGTTGTTACATGGCTAGTGAAATCAGTGGAGCTTATTTTTATTCTCACAACACCCGATATCTTCGATAAGCAGGAACTCTGATTATTGGGATCAAACATCTCCTCATGGTACAGATTCCTTGGATCATCTTTATTTCCCTCTACTACATGTACTGCATTTAGAAATGTAGCCCATTGCAAAACAGTTACAGGATATTTTCCAATTTGGAAAGACTCCTGAACTGCTCCTAAGCCAGTGAGTGGATCGGGAAGATTGCCAGCATCCCCTACAGCAACTAGCTCGGGAATAACTGAAAGTGCTCCCGAAAATTTTGTATCCACAGGATCAATTTTTTTATTGATCTCTTGTGCCTCAAGAGGCAAAACAGTTAGAAATGTCAAAAAGATGCAAGCATTCCATAAGTATTTTAAGAGATGCTGATATTTTTTATATTTATTAGGGGTATGTCGGGTATACTTTTTTCTTTCTTTCTGGGTTATTAATTTTTGTAATGAACTTTTTGTTAACTGAAACATAATTTTATTTTTTTTGGGGTTTATAATTTTAGATAAAGAGAGATGCCCTATTGCCGGTAATTAATAGCAATAACGAAAATGATTCGTATTTAGGAACAACAGTGACGAAGAGAACTAGTTCGTCATCTAGCGAGCAGAGTTTAAAGCTGCTCTTGCAGTATATAACTGCTAAGGGGTGTAAAATGTAGTCGCTCTAGCAGTGAGCGAGTCGAAGTAGTACACCAACCATCATTCGTTCCATCGAACGAATAATAGAGAGTCGCCAGGAGGAATTAACCTGACAATCCATAACAATAGAGCGTGCGCCAACACTAAAAAGATTGGTTAAGCGCTCTTGCATTGAAAACAACGCAAAGAATATTGGCACAGATTTATTCACAGAAACACGAAGCTATCCATCTATCAAATTATGTCAATCTTTTTCTGTATTTTTTATTTAAATAGAATTGAACTACAAATCATGACGCTCAAGCCACTAACCAGAATATTTCATATTGAAGTGTCCGAGTTAGTTAAAAAGTAGAGATTTTTTATTTCCCCAATGCACCCTAGTTACAATTTTGTGAATTGCAAACAAGGTGAGCACTACACAACTTTTACTTTTTTGTATCTGCTTCAGCTGCAGGTTTCTTTTCCCTAATGACTTCAGGAGCTTGCGGAGCCTCTTGGTTCTTGGAGGTATCCTCAACCTTAGGTTCTGCAACAAGGAAAACAGTGAGATCGGGATCCCCGGTGGTTGCAACTCCGGAAGGCAGTACTAAGTCACGTACGTGAAAGGAGTGTCCAATACCAAGAGATGAGACATCTACTCGAATACTCTCAGGAAGATCTTTGGGCAAACATTCAATAGAAATGTGCCGTACTAGTTGTTCGAGCAATCCTCCATAATTTTTAACTCCTTCAGCTTCTCCAA
>Ga0209191_1001850_pt1 | contig 13626 bp, 11 predicted proteins | sample S_130626_EF_Meta_FD_187320 | JGI IMG/M metagenome (GOLD analysis project Ga0209191, IMG submission 187320) | Freshwater microbial communities from Lake Simoncouche, Canada to study carbon cycling - S_130626_EF_MetaG (SPAdes) (version 2) | ecosystem: Environmental > Aquatic > Freshwater > Lake ... | reverse complement strand
AGAGGTTCAGCTTACAGAAATTCGATTGCGCTGTGAATCTATTCGGGATCATATGATGCGACGTTATCAAGTTGATCTGACAATCTTTGAACCTGATCGTTATATGCTGCTCAAGGTTGTTACGACTCAGAAAGAAAAGAAAACAGAAGATGCGACTCAGGGTGAAGAGACCCCTAAGCCGACTGATTTAAGTGTGACTGAGGCGGCTGTTGAGAACCGACTCCCAGAGGGCCCAACGTCGGTTGAAGAGATCCCATGGGACCGCATTGAGGGACTGGTTGCTGAATTAATCGAGCGGGTCGATGCGATGGGTCCAGTCAATATTGATGCTATTGCAGAGTATGAAGAGCTCGAGGAGCGCTATACATTTTTAGAGAAACAAAATAGTGATCTCATCAATGGAAAAAATGAATTGCTCGAAGCAATCTCTCGTATTAACAAGACAACTCGGGAACTTTTTGCAACAACTTTTGAAAAGGTCCGTTTCAATTTTCAGGAAATGTTTACCGAGCTTTTTGGTGGAGGCAAAGCTAACTTGCTTCTTGTGGATGATACCGACCCACTCGAGAGTGGAATTGAGATTATTGCTAGGCCACCTGGGAAGCAGTTGCAGAGCATCTCTCTCTTAAGTGGTGGAGAGAGAACGATGACTGCTGTTGCCTTGCTTTTTGCAATCTATATGGTCAAACCGAGCCCTTTCTGTGTGCTTGATGAAATGGATGCCCCTCTTGATGAGTCGAACATTGGACGTTTCATTAAGCTCTTAGATCGATTTGTGGATCAGAGTCAATTTTTTGTCATCACACACAACAAGCGGACAATGTCACGTGCTGATATGATCTATGGAGTAACAATGGAAGAGCAAGGAGTGACAAAGCTCCTGAGCATGAAATTTCATGGAAATAGTGAAGTTGAAAAAAATATTTAGATGAACAACAGGAGACCTCATCTTTCGGCTTTAGATCAGCTTGCCAGCGCCTTACGTTCTCGCCTCAGCACCATTGCCGATCATGAACTTCGTGATCGATATCCAGCGGCCCATTTAAAAAAGTTAGAGGAGGCCTCAGAAGCTATTGATAAGTCTATTGCTGCTCTTCCAAAATCAGAAATCGATCCTCAGCTACGACATTACTTGGATCGACGCAGTTTTGATAAGGCTTTCGAATGGATAGAGAGTAACCGGGCTAGATAAGCGAATCATTCTTGTTTCTCCTCATGACTTGGTGTAGAGTTAAAAATCTTTTTTATGAGCCCTCTTTTTGTGTTTTTTTCAGGCCTTTGTTTATTAGGCCTTTTTGCCTGGTACTTTCTCACGGAGCGTGAAGTTCGCAAACGTTGGATTGGTCTTCTTTTGACCCTTTTGCTTGTCGGTTTTTGCTTGGAATCAACGGTCCCTCCCTCACAGAAGATCCGGTTAGGTTTAGATTTGCGTGGAGGAACCTCTTTTTTGCTTCGTCTTGTTCCTCAGCCTGGGCAAAAAATCACGACTGATATGCTCGAGCAAGCAGTTGAGGTGATTCGTAAGCGAGTGGATCAGTTTGGGGTAGGGGAGCCGGTGATTGCACCGCAAGGTTCCGAGCGCATTCTTGTTCAGATCCCAGGCCTTGATCCTGCTCAAATTCAAGCAACGCGTGAGACATTAAAACGAGTTGCAAAACTAGAATTTTCTCAGGTCTATCCTGGAGGAGAGGAACTCATCAAAAAAATAGAAAAAGGAGAGGCTCTCATGCCTCCTGGTTATGAGATCAAAAGTTATATCGTTCCTGCAGCACCTAAAGAGGATTCTGCACAGCCTCTACCGCGTTTAATTGTCAAAAAAACGGCAGACCTCACTGGAGATCATGTGACCAAGGCCTTTGCTTTTTTTGACCAAGGAGGTTATGGGGTCTCACTCTCCTTTGATGGTGTTGGAGCTGCTACCTTTTTTGAGGTCACTTCAGCCCTTGCCCCCAATCATGGTCGTCTTGCTATTCTTTTGGATGGAAAAATTCAAAGTGCTCCAGAGGTTAAAAATGCTATTGCTGGAGGGCAGGCCCAGATCACCGGACATTTTCATGACAAAGAGGCACGGGAGCTAGCAAGTGCTCTTGAAAACCCCCTAAGAACACCAGTCGAGATCGAGGAGACCCGGAGTGTTTCTCCAACACTCGGAGCAGACTCAATTCGAGCAGGAGTTCTCTCAGGCATGGCGGGTCTAGCGCTCGTGATGGTTTTTGTGTTTATCTATTATCGCCTAGCTGGTCTTGTGGCGTTGTTCGGGCTTGGGATCAATATTATTTTGCTTTTTGGAATGATGACCTTATTTCATTTTGTACTGACTTTACCTGGTATTGCTGGAATTATTTTAACGATTGGTCTTGCCGTCGATTCCAATGTTCTTCTCTATGAACGCTTGCGTGAAGAAATGGCCACTGGAAAATCACTCGGTGTTGCTATTCAAGGAGCCTATAGCAAAGCATTCAGTGCTATTTTCGATGCCAATGTCACTACACTGATCACAGCAGGAATCCTTTTTTGGCAGGCCACAGGACCGGTGCGTGGGTTTTCCATTACCCTTGTGCTTGGAGTGATTGCTTCGATGTTTTCTGCTATTCTTTTTACACGTACCCTCTTCCGTTGGATGATCACAAAAGGGGGGCTTCGCAAGTTAACAATGGCCAACCTAGCCCCCAAAAAACAATGGAACTTTTTGCGCTACCGTCATCTGGCTATCCTTGTCTCATTGGTGTTGATTCTGGGATCATGTGTTGTTTTTTCAAACCGTGGGGCTCGTAATTTTGGAATCGATTTTCGTGGGGGAGATCTTTTGGTATTGAGTGCTGAGCCTGCACTTGCTGTTGCTCAAGTAAGACAAGCTCTTGTGCCTTTAGGATTAAGTGAAATAACGATTCAACGGGAGCAGGCTAGTAGCGCTTCGATGCTCTCTATTCGTAGCCCTGAAAATAGTTCCAATAAAATTCTCTCTTCGCTTAGAAAAACATTTCCTGCAAATCACATCGTCGCTGTGCAGGAGGACAAAGTAGGAGCCCAGATTGGTCGAGAATTTGCTCGCAAAGCGCTCATGGCACTCGCCTTTGGAATGTTTGGGATTTTAGTTTATGTCTCTCTGCGTTTCGGACTCTCTTTTGCTATCGGTGCACTCGTGGCCCTCTTGCACGACGTAGTGATTACGGTCGGTCTTTTTTCTCTCCTTGGTGGGGAGCTCTCTCTGGTAATGGTAGGAGCTATTTTGACCATCGCGGGTTATTCTATTAATGATACGATTGTGGTCTACGATCGCATTCGTGAAGGACTTCATCACAAGGAGGCAGGAACGGTTCAAGAGCTCATGAATCGCAGTATTAATGAAACTCTCGGACGAACCATGCTTACAGGTGGGTTGACCCTTCTGTCTGTTTCTGCCCTCTTCTTTTTTGGTGGAGCAGTTCTCAAGGATTTTGCTTTTGCCATCCTTCTTGGAATTTTAGTTGGGACCTATTCCTCCATTTTTGTGGCTTCCCCTATTGTCCTCTGGTGGTCGAGGTGGAGCGGAAAATCACTTCGCTAGGCTCGATATTTCTTATTGCACTGTCATGAGGCGCTTGTTTCCATTTGGATTTACGTTTTTAGACTAATACTTTAATCGTTATTTTATGCATTCGGAAATTATAGTTACTGGTGGGGCCGGCTTTATTGGGAGTGCTCTCGTCCATGCACTTAATCAACAAGGAGAACATAAAATTCTTGTGACAGATGCTCTTCTCGATCTTCAGAAACAGGCCCATCTCGAGCCCTTAAAGTACTCTCAATATCTTTCGGCAGAGGAACTGCTTTACGAACTAAAAAATAACGGTGATTCACTCCGTGATATTAAGACTATTTTTCATCTGGGAGCCTGTTCCTCCACCACAGAGACCAATCGAGATTATCTCATGAAAAATAATTTTGAGTATACTAAGACTCTTGCTCACTGGGCACTTAAAAGAGATGTACGATTTGTCTACGCGAGCTCGGCTGCGACCTATGGAGATGGTTCTGCTGGAATGAGGGATGAGATAGAAGATTTGGATCAATTACATCCATTGAATTTGTATGGTGAGTCAAAACATCTCTTTGATCTCTATGCTCGCGAGCATGGATGGTTAGATCGCATTGTTGGGCTCAAATACTTCAATGTTTTTGGCCCTAACGAAGACCATAAACAAGAAATGCGTAGTCTTGTTTGTAAAGCCTACGAACAAATTCGTGATACCGGAAAGATGGCCCTCTTTAAAAGTTACCTCCCAGAATATGGAGATGGAAAGCAAGAGAGGGATTTTATTTATGTTTGTGATGCGGTGAAGATGACCTTGCATTTAGCAAAGACCCAACATGCTCATGGCCTTTTTAATATTGGATCAGGGGTAGCACGCTCCTGGTTGGATCTCGCTCATGCTCTCTTTACAGCTTTGAATCGTAAGCCAGAGATTGACTTTATTGAGATGCCAGAAAAAATTCGAAACCAATATCAATATCATACCTGTGCTGATATCACACGATTGCGTGCAACCGGCTATCAAGAGCCGATCCTCTCATTAGAAGAGTCTGTTGAAGACTATGTTTGTAACTATTTACTAACTGGCAAACATTTTGGAGAATGAGAGTCCACTTTATAAGGATCAATCCGGATATTTCATATCAATCACCTGCGAAGACCGCGAAGCCAGATGGATACTGCGTTGATCTCGAAGTCTTCCTCGGGCAGTAGGGACTCATACAGCCGTCGTCAGACTTTATCGCTCGCCTTGCCCCATCAGCCTTCGCGATTTTCTCGTTACGATCAGTATGAAATATCCGGGTTAAATTTATTATGATTGCAAATTGAAAAAAAATCATTTCATTATCACAAGTAAATCATAACCAAAAAAACCTTTTCTTATGAATGGAGCTCAAGCCTTAGTGCGAATACTTGAAAACCACGGAGTCACCCATATCTTTGGAATCCCTGGAGCAAAAATAGATTCTGTATTTATTGCTCTTCTCGATTCTTCTATTGAATTGGTCCTCTGCCGCCATGAACAGAATGCTGCCTTTATGGCTCAAGCTGTTGGCAAAATAACAGGAAAGATAGGCGTCTGTCTTGTAACGTCAGGTCCTGGTGTTACTAACCTTGTTACTGGCTTAGCAACTGCAACATCCGAAGGAGATCCGGTCTTGGCTATAGGAGGAGAAGTTTCTCTTGATGATCGCTATAAGCACACACATCAGTGTCTCGAGAGTGTATCAGTTTTAAGATCCGTTACGAAGTTTGCTCAATCTGCTCTTTCGGTTCATGATTTGCCGGAGATATTGGGTAATGCTATTAGAGCAGCTGAGAGAGGAAGACGTGGGGCAGCTTTCCTTGGATTACCTAAGGATATTGGGCTTGCCGATTTTCCTGGTGATATTGATCTGACTTGGGGGCGCTATGTACCAACAAGTTTGCCTGCTCGAAGCGAATTAGAGGGTGCTATTGATGTAATAAATTCTTCCCGTAAACCGATAGTTTTAGCAGGAATGGAGGCCTCTGATCCTAGCCTGGCCAAAGTCTTAGAGTTTTTTTTCAAGTCTTCAGGTATACCTTACTGCTCTACTTTACAGGGCCCAGGATCATGGGCTGCTCCTCAAAATTTTGTTGGTCGAGTCGGGATTTTTTGCAATCAACCATCCGATCATCTTCTCAATACTGCTGACTGCGTGATTACCATTGGATTCGATCCAATTGAGCTCGATCCTAGTCTCTGGAATCAGGCGAATTCAAGACCTATAGTCTTCATCGATGTGGAACCAGCTAAGCAAGATCGTGCTTTTTTACCCTCTGTTGAACTAATTGGTAATTTAACTGAAACACTACGTGCTCTTCTCCCTCTCATAAAAATTGACATTGATCCAGCTTTTCTCCGTAGTGCTAACAATGATGCAGTTGAAATTGCAGCCAAAGTAGCTGAGGGAGCAACGATGAATGGCATGCCGGTCCACCCACTAAGGGTCATTCATGAGCTCAAGCAAGTAATTACTCCTGAGACTACTGTCGCTGTGGATACTGGATCTCACTATATCTGGATGAGTCGCTACCTTCCAGAAGAGTATTCTCGTCAACTCCTCGTGAGTAATGGGCAACAGACTCTTGGAGTCTCTATTCCATGGGCCATGGCAGCTAATCTTGCAAGACCTGGAAGACCCGTAATTTCAGTTTCAGGAGACGGAGGTTTTCTCTTTACTGCAACAGAACTTGAAACTGCAAAGAGAATAGGCAGTCGCTTTGTTCACCTTATCTGGAACAGTGAATCCTACGATATGGTAGCCATTCAGGAACAGGATAAATATGGACGCACGGCAGGAGTGAAACTAGGTTATTATGACGTCGAGTATTTTGCAAAATCTTTTGGTTGTAAAGGTTATAGGATTACTAAAGCTGATCAGCTAGGAGATCTTCTCAAAGAGTCACTTGCTCAACCAGTACCAGTTCTCATTGATATTCCAATTGACTATTCACAGAATATCAAATTGATGAAGAATGCTGCTCAAGATTTCATTCATTAATTCAAAGCTTCAAATTAAAATCTTACTTTTTGTGTCAATATGCATGAACTAAACTTTAGAATTGAAGATGGTCCTTGGAATATTCTTCAAGAGCATTGCGATAAAACTGGGGAACGCCTTGAAGACGTTTTTTCAGCAGCATTAGCTGATTTTTTTGATATCAAGCATCATACTATTTACCAGATTTCTACCTCTGTGGCACTAGTTGAAGGTGTGATCGAAGGCTATGTAGCTGTTAGAGATATATGTCGTCTTGGTGATTTTGGTCTCGGTACTTTTGATGGTTTTGATGGAGAGGGAATTCTTCTGGATGGAATCTGCTGGCAGGCTTGCTCTGATGGATCAGTCAATCGTGCTCCAGATGAGATAAAGACTCCTTTTTGGGTTGTAACTAATTTTAAAGCTACTGAGAGGAGATCTATCAATAAAGTTTCTAGTTGGGGTAATCTAAAAGCTCAGTTAGACAAGATGTGTTTAAGTAAAAACATCTTCGTGGCATACCGGATTAATGGGTTATTCGAGAGAGTTAAATTTCGCTCTCTTGCCAAGACACGATTTCCAATGCATCTTGTAACTGTAACTGATAGCCAACTTGAGTTAGACCTCACAAATGTTTATGGAACATTAGTGGGATTTTGGTCTCCACAATTTTCAAGAGGTATTGGTATAAACGGTTATCACTTTCACTTTCTAAGCGAAGATTGTAAGCATGGTGGACATCTGCTAGACCTTTCGGCTGAAAAGCTCGATATTAGTCTACAAATCAAAAATAATCTTTATTTAGTTTTGCCGGAAACACTCCCTTTCCTGAGAGCTAATTTAAATAATGATCCAACGCTAGCTCTTGCAAAATCTGAATGAAATAATTAGGGTTGGATCAAGGCGGGAGGAAGAATGTTACTTAGCCTACTATGAATGCATAAAGCTAAGCAAAATTCTTGAGGTCTAACTTTCTATGATTCCTTCATTGCCAACTTCTCCTAATGTGAATCGCCCCTTTGTTTCGCATGCTCCCGGTCATTGGCCTGAGGCAACTCAAGAAGAATGGAATGATTGGCGCTGGCAGTTAAAAAATCGGGTGAGCACCTTGGAGGGACTTGAGAAACGTCTTCGTCTCTCCTCTGAAGAACGAGCAGGTGTGATTCTTTCAGCTCATAAGCTTGCCATGTCGATCACACCCCATTATTTCAATCTCATTGAACTCGATGATCCTGATGGACCGATTCGTCGCCAGGTGATTCCTCGGCTCGAGGAATCCCATCATCATCCTTCAGAAGTAGCTGATCCTTGCGGAGAGGATGCACATATGCCTGTTCCAGGGCTAGTACACCGTTATCCTGATCGAGTGAATTTTTTAATCACAGATCGCTGTGCCTCTTATTGCCGCTATTGCACTCGATCTCGGGTGGTGAGTGGTGCTGGAGAACAAGAGTTGCATACAGAATTTGAGCAAGCCTTTGACTATCTTCAAAAGCATGATGAAGTTCGTGATGTACTGCTTTCAGGAGGAGACCCTCTACTTTTTTCTGATGATAAATTAGAAAAAATTCTTTCTCGTCTACGTGCAATCCCTCACATTGAGTTTCTTCGCATTGGAACCCGTGTTCCTATTTTCTTACCACAACGGATCACTCCTGCTTTATGCCAGATGTTACAAAAGTATCATCCCCTCTGGATGAGTGTGCATACCAATCACCCATGCGAACTCACCATAGAAGTCCGTGAAGCGCTCGAACGACTTGCCAACCATGGTATTCCCATTGGTAATCAGAGTGTTCTACTTTCAAAAGTCAATGACAGCATTCCTGTCATGAAATCACTGATTCAAAAACTGCTTCAGTGCCGCGTTCGTCCCTACTACCTCTACCAGTGCGATCTCATCTATGGATCAGCTCATTTACGAACTTCCGTAGCGAAGGGAATTGAAATCATGGAGGGGCTCCGCGGACACACAACAGGATATGCCATTCCCCAGTTTGTGATCGATGCTCCAGGGGGGGGAGGCAAAGTACCTATCAATCCCAATTATCTTATTTCACACGACAAAGAAAAAGTAGTGCTTCGTAATTATGAGGGGAAACTATTTGAGTACCCCGAAATCTCATGAGATGATGAAAGCTAGCCCGAATATTTCATCCCAATCTACTGCGGAAACCGGGAAGTCAGATGGATTCTGCTTTGATCTCGAAGTCTTCCTCGGGCAGTGTGTACACACACAGCCGTCGTCAGACTTCATCGCTCGCCTTGCCCCATCAGCTTTCGCGGCCTCCTCGTCACGATCAGTATGAAATATCCGGGTTAAGTTTCCCTTTGCCGTTTCCTTATCGCTCCCTTTTTTTTATTTATGCCTGGTATTATTATTCGTCCTCGAGCTCGTATTCTTCATGGTCACGATTGGGTTTATAGCACCGAGGTGCTTAAGATTTTTGGAAATCCTATGGATGGAGAGGTGATTTCGATTAAAGATGGCCGTGATCGAATGCTTGGGAGTGCCATCTATCATAGTGGATCCCAAATTGTTGCTCGCCGTTTTTCACATCAACGCCAAGAATTAGATCGAGATTTTTTTGTGCGACGTGTGCACCGTGCTCAAGAATATCGGGACCGCTGTGGAGTAGATGGAAATGTTCGCCGTGTTGTCTGGAGTGAGAGTGATGGGCTTCCTGGAGTGATCGTGGATCGTTATAACTCGGTAGCAATTGTACAGACATTAACCTGTGCTATGGATCAACGACGGGAGTTAATTGCCGAGGTTGTCATGGAGGTGCTCGGAGTAAAAACAGTGATTGAACGTAATGATTCATCTTCTAGAAAGATGGAAGGCTTAGAAATACGGAGCGGTCTGCTTCTTGGGGAAGCTCCTCAGGAAGAGGAGGTGATGATAGGAGGGATGGTTTTTTTAATAGACTTTTTACAAGGTCAGAAAACAGGGTTTTATCTGGATCAAGTAAGTAATTATCGGGAAATCGCTCCATGGGCCAAGGGAGCTAGGGTCCTTGATTGTTTTTCCAACCAAGGAGCTTTTGCCATCGCCTGTGCTCGTGCCGGTGCTACTGAAGTAACGGCTGTAGAGTCAGGTGTCGAAAATATTCCTCGTATCAAAGCCAACGGCGAAGCTAATCAAGTATCACTTCAGATCATTGGGGATAATGTTTTTGATCTCTTAAGCCAAGCAGTCCGTCGTGGTGAGAAGTATGATCTGATTATTTTAGACCCACCCCCATTCACAAGAGCTAAAAAAGGAATTAGTGATGCTCTTCGAGGCTACCGGGAGCTTCATTTCAAAGCTGCCCAACTACTCACCCACAACGGCTACCTTGCAACCTTCTCCTGCTCCCATCATATCTCTGCTGCTGCTTTTCATAGCACTTGCACAGAGGCCTTTTACGATGCAAAGCGTTCTGCACGGCAGCGCCATATTTTCTCCCAAAGCCCCGATCACCCTATTGTTATTGCTCTCCCGGAGACCGAATACCTTAAGGGGTATCTCTTGGAAATGTTCAACTCTTTTTAGCCCGCCTACAAAGAGGCTGTTGTTCTTTCAGTCAAGTTCGTGAGCTGGTAAATCATGGGATGAGTCGAATTAGGAAAATGACGTAGAGCTTTTTTAAAAGCACGTGCATGTTGGAATTTCCACCAAGGAGCAAAGAGTTTCATCGTTGGTGGACAAACTGGAAAAGTCTCCCCTTGGCAATGATTTATTGGAGTCGAGCAGGCTGGCCTTAGAGTGGTGGGTATGTTGAGTAAGCCTATTTTTTTTCCAGATTGAAGAAGACGAAGTAGCCACTCATCAAACATTCTATTTTCATAGCGAGGATAGAATGGGAAATCTTTTTTCAGTAACAAAGATCGACAAAAGAGGGTGCTTGGAATGATGGTGCACTGGCTGCTCCAGAGATATTCTAATGAGGGAAGGACTGCTGGATGAGGAGTTGTTTTTTTTGTGACGTTGTCCAATACAAACCCACCCGTAAAAACAAGATCTATTTCAGGATGAGCCTGAAAGTATTTTTCCACAGCAACGAGGCCCTCTGGTAAGTACTGCTCATCGGGTTGAAGAAATCCTACAAAGGCTCCCAAAATACGTGTGGTTGCTTTTTGAATCGCTTCATGAAAGGAGATATTTTTTTCTTCGACAAGGCGAAGGGTGAATCGTTGCTTCCATTTTGAAAGCTGGAGTTCTTTTGAAAGTTTACTCCATAGGTTATTAGCTTCACCAAGATGCTGAAGGATCTGTTCACTTTTAATACTGCATTGATCCGCTAGCGAAGCTACTGCACAAGGGAGAGAATCCTGGGCGTCTTCTGAATTCTCATGAATGGTAATAATAGAAAAATCCGGAGGTGTGAGTTGATGTGTTGAGATTGGAAAAGACATGGAATCAAGTGAGAATGAATAGAGGGTAAAAAAAAGAGTTGCAACAAATAAAAATCTTAACCCGGATATTTCACACTAAATCTATTACAGCTTGTGGAAAGCTCATTATTACTGCGTCAGCTTCGAATTGCTCCTCGGGCTGTATGAAACATACAGCTCAGCATCGCAATCCTTCGCCCACTTTGCACTCATAAGCTTTACACGGAGCCTTATGATACTTCAGTATGAAATATCCGGGTTAATTAAAAATTCTTAAAATTTTTGCGAGCCAAATTGATGTTTCGCAGCTACTTTATTCACACTATGCCCGACTTTATAACAGAACCTCATGATTTATTGGAGTTAGAAGAAGAGACCTCCATGGAAGAATTGCAAGATCAAGTACAACGCGCCCAGTCTGAGCTGGTTGAGTTAAAGCGTCGTCAAGATCAAATAGAAAAAGAAAAGTTACGACTTGAAGAACTGAGTCGGCGCCAGGAAGAGCTAGAGCGTGGACGTATTGAGATGGTTGACAAACTCACGCGTGCTCTGCTCTTGGTGCAGCGAGAAACCGAGGAATCACAACGACGTCTCGAGCAATTGCATGGTATTCAAGATTCTTTTGCAGAACATTTACGAGAATTAGAAAATATCGATTGTAAAAGTTGGAATGGCCGTGAATTAGCACGGGAGCTCACACGTGCTATTGGAACCGTGGATGAGGCGAAAGCTGCTTATAGTAGGGCTCAAGCCAAGATCGCTCCGATAGAGGATGCTTCTGATCTCCATGGAAGTGGAATTTCCTATAGCGACGATTTTGAATTACGAAGTCAAGGCTTCCTGTATTGGCTTCAATCGGGGGCTGCTTTCACTTTACCGTTAGTATTGCTAGGACTTGTTGCGTTACTCATCTGGAGTTGGCATTTATTAACGGCTCCTCACTAAGAACTACTCCCGCAGATGAAGAACGACACTACTTCCAAATGTTTTTTCTACATGATCCCTCCTATGAACCACTAGATCGTCTCATTAGCTTTCCACTATAAACGCTTATTTTTCAATTTAGTTCAGTGCAGACCCCGCCTATGATCCGCCCCTCCTCTCGTTCTAAAAAATCTGTTGTGCGCCCGCTAGATACGGATCGTCAGCGTTTGCGTGATGAAGAAGAAAAAATTCGCTTGCTAGAGGAAAAAATTCGTCTTCAAGAAGAAGCTGCCCGACGCAAATTGGAGAATTTGCCAAAAGAGTTAGAAGAGAGGAAACGCCGTCAACATGAGCTTCATCGACTTCATCTTGTTTCAGCACCAACTCGTGCGGATGGATTGAGTAAGCTTCGTGATAAACGTCATCCTCTACGTCAAAAGACCATTGCTGCTTCAGGTGGTAAACGCATGGCAGAGAGGCGTGCTGCGCGCCTTCAATTTATTCTACTTTGCGTTGTGCTTGGAATTATTTTGCTGCTTCTTTGGAAATCACTTCCATCATCCTAACAACCTCTTTTTTTACATCTCCTTTCTCTGTGTTGTACCGAAAATTAGCACGTCCTTTTTTCTTTCGGCTTGACCCAGAACTTGCCCACGAAGCGGTTATCAAAAGCCTTGCTATTACCTCCGCCTCTCCGGTGGTTGCTAAGATATTAAAAAAAGTAATCACAGCACTTGAGGGTTCTGTTCCTCTCTCTCCTCGATGCGTAGCAGGAATCGACTTTCCCAACCCAGTTGGTCTTGCTGCCGGAATGGATAAAAATGGAGTGGCCTTACTTGCGTGGGAAGCCCTTGGGTTTGGGTTTGTCGAAATAGGGACTATTACAGCGCATGCACAACCAGGAAACCCCAAGCCTCGGCTTTTTCGTTTTCCAGAAGAGGAAGCCCTCATTAACCGACTTGGATTTAATAATGAAGGAGCCACTGCGGTCGCTCATCGTTTAACAAAAACGAAGGAACAGGGTCGCTGGCCTCACATTCCCGTGGGAATTAATATTGGCAAATCCCGAGTGACTCCGATTCACGAGGCTGCAAAAGATTATCTCTTGAGCTTTCAACAACTTCATGGATTAGGAGATTATTATGTACTCAATGTCAGCTCTCCTAATACTCCTGGATTGCGTGATCTTCAGGCTAAGGAGGCCTTAGCCTCAATTGTAAAAACAGTACGTGATTGGGAAGGGACCCCTCAGAAGCCACTTTTTATTAAGGTAGCTCCTGATCTTGCAGAGGAAGATCTCATCGCTATTGTAGCACTAGCAGAAGAAGAAAAGCTTTCCGGTCTCATTGCGACTAACACAACACTCGACCATTCGATACTTTCAAAGGAGAAGGATCAGGCTGGAGGTCTGAGTGGGATTCCTCTGGGAGCAAGATCACTCCATGCACTCCATCTTATTCGGAAGCAAACATCGCTTCCAGTGATTGCTTGTGGTGGGATTCACGATAAAGCTTCTGCTCATGAGCGTTTTCAAGCAGGAGCCAATCTTGTTCAAATCTATACTTCACTTATTTATCATGGTCCTGCAGTGATCCGTAAGATTTGTGCCTCTCTGGATCGTTGTGATTCATAGATTTTTTCATGGAACATAGACTTGCTTCAGAGCTAGCACTCTTAAAAAAGAAAAAACTCTGGCGCTCTCCAGCCTTGATAGAACGTGCTTCTGGAAGTCATCTTGTGATTGAGGGGCGTACTTTTTGTAATTTTTCTTCTAATGATTATCTCGGTTTAAGCGGTCATCCGGCG
>Ga0209191_1001847_pt1 | contig 13642 bp, 30 predicted proteins | sample S_130626_EF_Meta_FD_187320 | JGI IMG/M metagenome (GOLD analysis project Ga0209191, IMG submission 187320) | Freshwater microbial communities from Lake Simoncouche, Canada to study carbon cycling - S_130626_EF_MetaG (SPAdes) (version 2) | ecosystem: Environmental > Aquatic > Freshwater > Lake ... | reverse complement strand
CAAATGGCTATGAAATTCGTCTTGAACTACTCAAGATGGCAAAAGAAATGATGGAACAAGACTGGCATGCACAGCGTGACGCTGTTATGACAGACTACAGTACCAAAGTCAGCTTGGCACACGGTAAGGCAGAATCCCAGGGTTTTGCCAATGCTGAATACCCAACTCAACCAACCTTCCGACCTTTTCCTTCAGAGGAAGAGATCATCAAGAAGGCCAAAGTGTTAAACGAGTTTGTTGCCCAAAAAGCATAAACGGTTAAATTAACTATTAAAACGGTAAGATGCACTATTGCTCTTACCGTTTTTTTGTTGTATAATAGTCATACGTTGTTAAAGTTAACAGCGACGATTTAACATTTAAAGGAAATTTAAAATGAACGTTACTACTACAAAATCAGGCAAGTTGCTAGAAGCATTGCAATCTGGTGAGAAGTTGACAGCCAAGCAGATCTCTGCTCGCTTTGGTATTAAAAACCCAACAGCAACCGTAAGCGATCTACGCTTCAGCGGTTATGCAATTTATGCTAATCAGCATAAAGATACTAACGGTCGTCAGACTACTAAGTATCGCTTGGGCAATCCAAGCCGTCGTATCGTAGCCGCTGGCTACCGTGCTATGGCAGCTGGTCTAGTCTAATCCAGACTTAGGTTAGTAAATAAAAGGATACAGAGATGTATCCTTTTTTCACGAGTGTAACATGGATTTAAAAAATATAATTAGAACAGTAGATAATTTTCCTAAACAAGGAATACAATTTTTAGATGTTACCAGCATACTAGAAAACCCAGAAGCATTCAGACGCACAGTAAATTGGTTTGTGAAGCTTGCGGCAATACATCAAATAGAAAGTATAGTTGCTATTGATGCTCGTGGATTTATTTGGGGAGGCGCAATAGCCAGCGAATTGCAAATTCCATTATATCTCGCAAGAAAGCCGGGAAAACTTCCCGGAAATGTAATTACTCAAACATATGATACAGAATATAGCACAGCTAGTTTAAGTATGTTAAAGGATGTATATATTCAAGGTCCGGTATTGGTTATTGATGATATTCTTGCTACCGGTGGCACATTAAATGCTGTTGGTAAACTTCTAGAAGTAGGTTGGAAAATTAAACCCGAAGATCAGGTTCATGCAGTAATTGCTAATTTAAATTTTTTACCGGGTAAAAAGTTTTTAAGTGAGCAAGGCTACTTGGTTGAATACTTGCTTAACTTTGATTAACTCTAATTCTTTCTCGATCGTTAATTGATCTGCACCAAAGCATAGGGCAAGCAAATGGATCAGTAGGAGCATTCCATCCTTCTTCAAATATATTGCCACTAGGTCTACCACCACAATCGCTGGCAACAACAAAACCTTTATGATCTATAGTTAATATGTCTATGCCAGCATAACATAATTTTCCAGTATAGATAGGACTATTATCCTTTGGCGGCTCATTTAATGGAACATACGGCGGAGCCACATACGGTGGGTCCTCATAATCTTCTGGTAATCCTCTAATTAAATTTTTATCTTTTTTACTGTATCGCTCCCACATCATTCCATTAGAAGTTTTCAGTGTTTGTGGTTCAGCGTCTATACCTTGACTAATTAGTTCTGCTATCTTATTTTTTCCTTCTAGAATTTTTCCAGGAAGTAATGGAATTATTACTTTAATCTTTTTTTTGTTGTCTTTGCAATGATCGATAATAAAGTCTAGTACGCTGGTATTTTGCCAGCTGTGATGGGTTAATCTAAATTGGTCAACATAATTAATAATTTCCATTACATTAAACCAACTATCTCCGCCTGATGTATCTAGCCTAACCTGTGATGGTTTGCTTTTTATTTTTTGTAACAGTAAATTTAAGTTTGGAAAATTTAAAGGTTCACCTCCACCTAGCATCCATTTAATTCTATCACCATGCGGATATCTAGTTGCTTGTAATTTTTCAATAACATCTAGATATTGATCTAGAGTTTTATTTAAATTTCCTTTGCTCCATTTACTGTGACAGTATTCACAGCCATATTCACAATAACTATTGAGTTTCCAGTTTATTTCTAGTGTTTTCATATACTTATTTAACCATTAGGTTGACAACCTGCCTTAGAATAGTGTAATATACTGTTTGTAGCATTAAAGTTGTAGTAGAAGATCTACAATAATACTATAAATAAATTACATGGCATTTTTATTATTTTTTACAGCATTTGTCCTTAGTGGCATCGCGGCATATTACAGCGTTATTGGTTTAATAGCAATTTTCTCGGCAGCAGTAATTCCTGTTGCAGTTATGGGAGGCAGTTTGGAAGCGGCCAAACTAGTTGTTGCTAGTTGGTTATACCGATATTGGAAAAGTATTCCTTTCTTAATGAAAGCATACTTTACATCAGCATTGGTTATTCTTATGCTGATTACTAGCATGGGCATCTTTGGATTCCTAAGTAAAGCACACAGTGATCAAAGTTTAGTCAGTGGCGACGTCTCTGCAAAAATTGCAGTCTACGATGAGAAAATTAAAACAGCAAAAGAGAACATAGATGCAAACCGTAAGGCACTTAAACAAATGGATGAGGCAGTGGACCAAGTCATGGGTCGCAGTACAACAGAAACGGGTGCAGATAAGGCCGTGGCTGTCCGTAGGAGTCAACAAAAGGAACGTGGGCGTCTCCTTGCTGAAATTGAAACCTACCAAAAAACAATTAGCATACTTGCTGAAGAGCGAGCGCCGATTGCCGCCGAGGTTAGGAAAGTAGAAGCCGAAGTTGGACCTATCAAATATATTGCCGCACTAATATATGGCGACAATCCTGACGAGAATATGTTAGAGCGTAGTGTTCGTTGGTTAATCATATTATTAATTTGTGTATTCGATCCGTTGGCTGTGCTTATGCTTATAGCCGCTAACCTAACGCAGATTAAACAAAAAGAGTGGCAAGAAGAAAAAGTCCAACCAGCATACGAAAAAGATGATGGTCCTTTAACTGACAAACAAGTTGAGCAAATTAAAGAATCTGTAAAAGAAGAATTACCAGTAGGCGAAGTTATTACTAAGTCGGAACTCTTTCCAGAAGAAAGTATATTAGATAAACATCCTTATTTAACTAAGGGATTTGATCACTTTGAAAATCTCAAACCTATGGTAGCAAAAAAAGAGCCAGAAAATAAATTGGAGGAAGTTAACCATGATAATATGGCACAATATAAAATTATACCTGACGAAGGTATCATGCCTATGGCTATTGAAGCACAGGCAGGAACACCAGAAGTTGATAGACAAGATGTTGACTCCGGCTTTACTCCCAAACCAGCAATGGAAACAATGGGAATAGATAAACCTAAGAAAAGTCGCACAACTAAAAAAAAAGATAACATAGAACAGGTCACTGATGATAAATCTAATGTAAGCATAGAAGATCAGGTTAATACTTTGATTGCCAATGATGACAAAGCTGGATTAGAATCCGTGTATAAACAAATTGTAAAAGAGTTGACTAAAAACAACCGAAGCAAATCTACCCACTGGGGTCCTTTGAAAACTAAAAAATGACAGAAGAATCACAACATTATTATATTACCCCTCCCACTTTATTCCTGCCTCCAGCAGGACTTAGAGTAAGTTTAATCGGTGTAGACGAAGAATGGATCGACACAATGAGCGATGAATTGGAAGATACCTTACCAAGTATACCGATGACATTTTATCATTTAGATAACAATACCACAGATCAGTGGCAGTGGCAATATCACATGATGGAACAGAGTAATCTTATCGTAGTCAACGTTGCTCGCAGCCTAACCATTGATTTGTTACTATCGTTCTTACATATGGGTGACAATAAAATTTGGTTCTTTGTAGATCCAGAAGAAGTCGATAAAAACATCATGATACTATTAAATACAGTTAATGCAAATGTATTTTCCAGTTCTGATGAGTTCCATAGTATGCTAACAGCGTTTATTGGCAATGAGTAACAAACCACTAATGAAATGTAGCTTCTGTGAAAAATCACAGAACGAAGTAAAAAAACTTGTTGCTGGTAGTACTGGTTATATCTGTGATGAATGCATTGTATTATGCAACGAAGTTATCAAAGATGACCTAACAAAGTCTGTCAGCAAAGACAACAAACTCCCCACTCCACGAGAAATCTTCGAGCATCTTGATCAATATGTTATTGGACAAGACTTGCCTAAGTTGACTATGAGTGTGGCAGTTTATAATCACTACAAACGATTGTTTAACAAAAGCGATGTAGAGATTGAAAAGAGTAATGTATTACTAATCGGTCCAACTGGCAGTGGTAAAACATTATTGGCAAAAAGTATTGCTAGATTCTTAGATGTTCCTTTTGCTATTACAGATGCTACAAGTTTAACTGAAGCAGGCTATGTGGGTGAAGACGTTGAAAACGTTATTCATAAATTATATCAGGCCGCTGATCAAAACATTGAACGCTGTGAGCAAGGTATTATCTACATTGACGAGATTGATAAAAAAGGTCGCAAAAGTGAAGGCACAAGTATTACTCGCGATGTCAGCGGCGAAGGCGTTCAGCAAGCGTTGTTAAAGATTATTGAAGGTACTGAGTGTCGTGTTCCTACTACTGGCGGTCGTAAACATCCCGGTGGCGATACATTAACTATCAACACTAAAAACATTTTGTTTATTCTAGGCGGCGCATTTGTTGGCCTAGATGAAATTGTTAATAAACGAGTTAACAATAAATCTACAATGGGCTTTGGCGGCAATCCTGTTAAAGAGAAAACATCTTTAACATCTGTGACATCTAGCGATGTTATCAAATGGGGTATGATTCCAGAGCTAGTAGGACGTATGCCGCAGATTGCTGTACTAGAAGAACTCACAGAAGAACAACTTGTTAGAGCAATGACAGAACCAAAGAACAGTTTGGTTAGTCAATATCAAAGTTTATTTAAAATGGACAATGTTGAATTGTCTATTGATGATAAAGCGGCACTGGCCATTGCGGCCAAGTGTAATGAAATGAAATTAGGAGCACGTGGTTTACGTGCAGAGCTAGAAAGTATACTGCTTAAAACGCAGTTTGTATTACCTGACTTGGCATCAGAGAATGTCACTAAAGTTACAATTACAGAGGAAACAGTAACACATGGTAAAGAACCACTATTAATATATGGCAAACGAAAGACAAAACGAGAACAGAATTCTCAGTAATCGCGAAATCAGAAGTCGCGATGTTCGTCTAATCAACGAAGATGGAAGTAACGAAGGCGTCCTGCCTTTCTTCAAAGCATGGAACATGGCTCAAGAACAAGGGCTTGATTTAATTCAAATCAATGGCGCAACTAATCCTCCCGTTTGCAAAATAGGTGACGTCGGTAAGTACAAATACGAAGCACAAAAGAAACAACGAGAACAAGATAAAAAGAATCGTGAGAATCGTGTAGACATTAAAGAAGTGCAATTACGCCCTGCTATCGATGTACATGATCTGGATATCAAAGTAAATAAGATCAAGGAATGGATTGCTGACGGAGACAAAGTCAAAGTTGTAATTCGTTTCCGTGGTAGAGAAATGGCTAACCAAGCAGTTGGTTTTAAATTAATCGAACACATTATAGCAACAGTACCGAGTGCTAAAGTTGAAGGCCGCAGTGAAATGCAGGGCAATAGACTTACTGCTATAATTAGTCAAGCAAAGTGAGATAAACATGGCTAGAAAAGACGGACCATTAATGGGCAGTAAAGTTATTGTACAAAATGATAACTTTGAAAAAGCCCTAAGAACCTTTAAGAAAAAGATTCTTGAAAGTGGTAAACTAATTGAACTTAAAGAAAAAGAGTTCTACGAAAAACCAACGACCAAACGTCGTAAAAATAAAAATCAACAAATTCGCAGAGCACAAAAGAAGCGCGAAGCAGAAGCATTGCCAAAGAAAATGTACTAATATGAGCGACAATACTATTACCATTGATCTAAGCAGTATTGAACCAGTGTCTGCAACTTGGAGTGAAAGTGATATGACTACTGGTTTTATAGCGCAAGATGTTAGCACATACACTACAATGAATTCTAGTCCTAGTACAGTTACACTGGGTTCAGGAATTTCTATTGGAAACCTGCAAATCGGCGCAAGCAATCCGGGTTATACTATTTCAACACCTTACGATGATATGGAAACACGTTTGACTAGATTGGAAAAGATTATTGCCGAAGAAGAAGAAGTTCGTAAGAATCATCCTGCCGTACAAATGGCCTATGATGAGTATCGTTTGTTATACATTTTGGCAAAGAAAAATGCTGGTGATCGCTTGACAGATGAGTGATTTTCCTGTATAAATATATATTGTACAGCGCCAAGAGGGTTGTACAGTTAGGGCAATAGCCCAAAACGTTCTTGCTTATTAAAGGAGAAAATTATGAACGCATTAACACGATTTGACACAACAGCTTTGAATCAATTAAACAAAGCACTTATTGGATTTGACCGCTTGTTTACAGAACGAGCATACACTACAAATCCAACTTACCCTCCATACAATATCATTAAGAAAAGTGAAGACAACTACGAAATTGAAGTAGCAGTTGCCGGCTTTACACTTGATGAAATTGATGTGGAAGTCAATCAAAACCAACTTGTTATCCGTGGGCAAAGCAGGCATGAAGCCGATGCTAAAGTCGAATACTTACACAGAGGTCTTGCTTATAGAGACTTTGACAAAGTTTTTACTTTGGCAGAGCATATGCAAGTAGGCGAAGCTACGATCAAAGATGGAGTTCTAAGTATAGAGATAACTAGAATTGTACCAGAGGCATTAAAACCTCGCAAAATCAATGTTATCAGCATCGATAAGAACTAAAGCGTAAGATGGGGGACATCTTGTCCCCCTGATAAATACTAATACAAGGAATAAAATGACTTTAATGGCAACAGAAACTTCTCAATCAACAAAAATCGTTATCAAAAAACCTAACCTATACAAGGTTATTTTTAACAACGACGACGCAACTCCTGCAGAGTTTGTCAAAGATGTATTGAAGGCTATCTTCCATCATGACGAAGCCCGTGCTGAAAATATCACCATGGAAATTCACGAACACGGCAAAGGTGTAGCAGGTGTATATACATTTGAAATAGCCGAACAAAAACACCAAGAAGCCATTTATGTAGCCCGCACGAATGGACACCCACTAAACATTAATCTAGAGTCAGAATAATGGATCCTAAACAAAAAGAAGCATTGGACATTCTCCAAGAAGAATGTGCTGAGGTAATTCAAGCCGTGAGTAAAATCAGCCGCTTTGGCCTAGACAACTTAAAACCAGGCAAACCTAAAACTAATCGCGAACACTTAGAAGAAGAACTTGGCGATTTAATTGCTATGATTGATATTCTAACACGCAATGGTATTATAGATTCTGCCAACATTGAAATGGCCGCTACGGCTAAAATTGAAAAACTTAAAAAGTGGTCTAAAATTTTTGCATAATATCAGTGTTTATACTGAGTAAATGTTGCATTGCATGATAAATAGTATTAGTAGAAACACTGAGTTTCTAATACTAAAGGAAAGCGCAATGACAGCAACAATAGCAAAACTAGTTGAGCGTCTAGCTGAAATGTTCCCAAAACAGAACTATCAAAGTAAATTAGACGCTTACCTTACAAATAAAAACGTAAAAGACATCTGTGATGTAGAACACTGGACAAGAGAATTTGATCGTCGAGGGAGTTATCTATGAAAAATATTTTAAGCACAATATATGAAGGCTTGATTAATTGGGCTGAGATGATCCATGAATATCGTCAAAGTCCTGCCAGTAGATACAATTATTGGAAGTAATCATGGATATAGAATTAGTAGCAATTCAAATTATAATATTTGGGATAATAATTCTAACGTATATGGCCCAGGAGTTTAATAAATGACATACTTAGATATTTTATGGACATTACTACGTTGGAAAAAAGACGGTTGGGAAGTTCATCCTATCAATTTAGATAGTGAATTTTCTGGCTGGATTTAAAATATAGCAACATTTAACTCTTTGACAAACTTAGATATATAGTGTTATTCCACCCAAGGAGACTATATGCCTACGAAAAAGGACATTACAAGAACCAAATTATTTAAAATGGTTCAAAGTTTTGATGAGCATGATACTAAGTTTAGACCTACAATACAAGATTGTAGGGAAATTTGGTCCAGTATTAATCGTAATGTTTTCAATGGCGAACTCAAAATGCCTAGTTTTAGATTAGTCTATACAAAAGCATTTTGGGGTGAATGCCAGGGAGTTATTGATGATCAAACTAAATGTAAAATGAAAATCAATAAGAGTTTCTTAAGTAAACGATTATTCATTAATACTATGGCACATGAAATGGTTCACCAATGGGAATGGTTAACTAATGAGAATATGACACATGGTCCGCAATTCTTTTTATGGCGTAAACAATTAGCAAACTATAATATCACATTAAGTCGATGTTATAGAATGAAACATTATAGATTAGATAAATGAAAATAGCAGTTTACGGGGACAGTTTTGGTGGTATTAATTTAACAAATATTCCAGACGATAATGAAGATAGAGGCAAAAGTTGGGTACAAGTACTATTGGAAAAGTATAATGTAACAAATTTTTCTACTGGTGGATCTTCATTATTTTATAGTTATGAAATATTTTTACAACAAAATAAAAATTTTAATTATAATATATTTTTAATTACGGAACCAAATAGATTAACTTTAAATAATGTAAATGATCATTTAAAACATTTTAATTTAACTATGTTAGAGCTATTCAATCAAGTAGCTAAAAACTCAAATATAGAAGAAGATAAAAAGATTATTAATGCGATATTGGGTTATTATTCTTACATACATGATCAAAAATATATTGATACTTGTCATGCATTGATGGTTAATAGCATTATTAATATAAATCAAAATTCTTTAATAATACCTTGTTTTCCTACATCGATACCAGATAAAACTTCTTTAGTAGAAATAACTGATTATGAATTACTTGATCAAGTATTATATTTGAAAGATAATGGATACGAACCGTGGAAATTAATAGACAATAAATGGACATTTTCTGATTATAGAAAATGCCATTTATCAGAAGAAAATAATAGAATATTGGCTAATATTATTGATAGCAGTATAACTAATAAAACAAATATATTAGATATTAAGTTAAATGATTATCAGAAAGCTAGTAAGGATATTGAATTTTATTATTTAAAAAAAACATTAACTTCTAATGGTTTTAAAGATTCTAGATTTAACGGAGAATTGCATAATCTTTTAATTGACATAAATTAAATTCTGTGCTATAATTACATTTTACGCAACGGTGGCAGAGTGGTCAAATGCAACGGATTGCAAATCCGTAAAATCGGGGGTTCAAATCCCTCCCGTTGCTCCATTTAATTGACATAAATTGGATATCGTGTTATAATTACTACATGATGAAACGCAAAACACGTACAGATAGAAACCATGCAATATATGTTATCACTAATACTGTGACAGCAGAACAGTATGTTGGTGTTACAGTTTGTAGTGGTAACGTCAAAAAAGCACTGAAAGTTCGTATGCAAAAACACGTTCGTCGTGCTTTAACAGAAAACAAAGAATGGGCATTGTGCAAGAGCATTCGTGCTCATGGCGTTAATGCTTTTACATACGGTTTGGTAGAGACACTTCGTGGCAAGGCTCCAGCCCACGCACGTGAACGTGAACTCACTAAAATGCATAATCCAACATTAAATACACTATAAGGAAACACCATGGCCGGCAAAGCAAAATCAATCTATCTTACAATCTACCCAAAAGGTACTCATTTCGTAAGTGTATTTAAAAGAGTATTCTTTGAAGCAAAGTCTTACAATGAATACGTCAAGTCAGAAGAGTTCAAAGCACAATGGCCCACTGACCAATTTGACATTATTAAAGAAACTTACTAATTGACACAAATTGGTTTCGGTAGTATAATAAACACATAGTAACTAAACAGGAGTTTGAAATGGGAACACGCAGTCGTATCGGTGTTATGCATGGTGATGTCTGTAAGTCAGTTTACTGTCACTGGGATGGCTATTTGGAACACAATGGCGATATCCTGGAAACACACTATGACTCTGCTAAGGCAAATAATCTAGTAGCACTAGGTGACTTGAGTAGTCTGCGTCCTTTTATTGGCGTAGAGCATCCATTTGGTCATTACGATTCGGGCATGACCGCAGAAGAGTACAATGATAAGTTTAGAGACATGTGTACCTTTTATGGACGTGACCGTGGCGAGACAGGATTTGAGTTTAAGTCTGACTTGTCTTTAGAATCGTTTTTTGAACGTGCCGACGGTTGTGGTGCTGAATGGTATTACATTATGCGTGATGGCGTTTGGTATGTAGGTAATACATACGAACGAGATGTAAAATATTATAAAAAACTTGTTCCCTTAACAGAAGCATTGGCCGCAGTTAAGGAAACAGCATGAAGGAGTTAACATGGAATATGTACGACGTTATGATGACCAAGGATTGGTCGCAGTATTGATATCGCCAGGCTTTGGTGCAGGTTGGAGCACATGGGGAGATGTTGAACAGCGTGAAGCCATGTTGTTTGATAGCCGTTTGGTTGATTATGTATTGTCACATGGAGCAGAAGGCTTGGGAGAATATGCCGAGTCGTTGGGCTATACTGGCTACACAGGTGGTGCAGAGGATGTTCGAATTGAATGGTTGGAACCAGGTGTACGTTTCTATGTCGACGAATATGACGGCAGCGAAAGCCTGCGTACATTTGATGACTTGTGTTATACAGCATGAGCGGCTATAAAACAATATTGGTACTCCGTCATTTGGAGAAAGAAGTCGACCGACTTGGCTTTGTGCTTGAAGCACCTAAGTCGACGGGGTGGGGCGATTCTGATTTTGATGACAGAGTATCTATTATACCTAAAGATGAAAATGCATTGCCTGTTTATAGTCGCGATGCAGAAATATTTACTGGCACATTAGAAAACCTTCGTATTTGGTTACAAGGTGTTCAGTGGGCCCGTCAATACGATAGTATGCTAGGCCTCAGTGATGATAAAAAACGCACAAAAAAAGAAGAACACGAACGTGGCCGTCAATTGATTGCTAACCTTAAGAAAGATCACGCTAATGGAAAATCAGAATAGATTCCTTGCTATGTGGGACTGTGATGGTCTCGAGTGTATGTTTGATATTACAGACATTGAAGGTGATAACCTTATGGCTAAGTTAAAAGGTGAAACATATCGAGTTCCCTACAACTTGGCGACGATGATGATACGAGCACGAGCAAATAGTCAACGTAGTTATGAAATTTATACATTCTCTACAGATGAAACTATGGATTATGATTTTGTTAAAGAAATGTTTGAATCTGATCCGCAGGTCATTGTAAATTCTATTCGTGAGCAGGGCAATAAGATTTACAGTGATTATAAACCACATACCAAAAAGGTAATAGCATGAACCAACGACTGCAAGAACTTATTAACCAATCAAAACGATTGCCATATGAGCATAATGTTAGTTTAGAAAATTTTGCCGAGTTGATTGTGCGGGAATGTATTGAAATCAACAAACAAGAACTTGCGTTTAATGCCTTCGAGAGATTGATGAACAAATATAAAGACCATTTTGGAACTGAACTATGATTGATTGTCTTATTATTGGAGACAGCATTGCTGTTGGAACAAAAATGTTTCGACCTGAATGTGTCGATTATGCCAAAGGCGGTATCACTAGTATTGGTTGGAATAAACAATACGGCAACAATGATTTAACTGCTAATACAGTTATTATTAGTCTAGGAACCAATGACTGGGTCAAGGCAGATACTTATGGAATGTTAATGAACATTCGTACTAAAATTAAAGGTAGTCCTAGAGTGTTTTGGATTTTGCCCAACGAAGAATCTAAACCACTTATTGTTCATCAAGTTAGAGAAGTTGCGGCACAGTTTCATGATACAGTATTACCTACTACTCGTTGGCAAAAAGATAAGATCCATCCTAGCTGGGCAGGATATAAAGAACTAGCAGAGAAAACAAAATGAACAAACGTCTAAGAGAATTTGAAAAAGAATCCAAACTTGAAATATTTGGTTTAGGTGCAAAGCGACATATATGGGAAGCCGCACTAGAAAAGTATGCCGAGTTGATTGTAGAAGAATGTATGGATGTTGTTGCTAGAAAGTGTGCAAGTCCTACCGCATATAACGCATTGGTAGAACATTTCGGAGTTGAAGAATGACAGATTTGGAAAAACTTGAAGCAAGAATTGAAGCAGTTGATACAGCCATTGCCAGTGTAAAGATGGCCATGGGTGTAGACCGCAAGATGAGCCACGACAAGCATCCCAGTGGCCACTACACTAAAGCGTTAACTGAGTTAACTGATATTCAAACTGGTTTGAATGCATTGAGAATTCGCATGATTTCCGTAGGTAGATAATATGAATGAACGAATTAAAGAACTTGCCGAACAAGTAGATAAAGAGTTCAATAGTCCTTATGACAGGGATAAAGCGATTGAAAGATTCGCCCTGTTGATTATTAAAGAATGTCAGAAATTAAATTCAAAAGAATTGTCAATCACTGCCATTGAACGGTTGCTGCCATTGTATCGAGAACATTTCGGAATTGAAGAATGACTAAGAAAATTTACTATGAAAAAATTGGCCGCAGATATGTTCCAGTGTCTGAATATGACAGTGACCATCTTGACAGCTTTCCTAAAGGTAGTCATTTGGTCGTGGTTAAGCCTGGCATTAGTAGTCGCAGGTTTCGTATTGATCCGGCCCTTGCTCCTATGATTGCCGCTGGCACATATGCTGAGGAAGAGATTGCTCGTGCTATTAATATGGCATCTGAACTTAGACCACAACGTACTCCTATTACAGAAGGACAGCGCAAGGCATGGAAAAAACTAGCCAAGGAGTTTGGCGATGACCTAGCCATATTGAATATGGGCTGTGCCAGAGACCTAGCAGAAGCTGGAGTTAATGCCATGGTAATAGAATCATATAAACTACTACAGAACGAAGCAGTAAAAGAAGCCTATGATCATTTTATGTTCATAGCCAAATTAGCCTACGATGAAAATCAAAACAAAATCTAACGGTAAATCTATTTTAGAATTCGAAGAATTTTACAGCATCCACTTGAGTGAAACAGTGGATGCTGTTGTCGCACTAGCTAACGAACATAGTGCAAGACGCACAGCATATAATATGTGGGAATTTAAAGATAAAAAATCAGCAGAAGAATTTATCTTTCTATATAGATTAAAGTATGAAAATAAAACCTAAAAATCAAGGTAGATGCATTTTAGAAGTTGACGAACTAATAGAAATGTCAGCCTGGAGAGATCAAGAAGAACTTGTTAAAATTGTCAACGACTCTGGTGCTAGCCGTAAAAGTTATAACGAATGGTTATTTCCCGATATGCAAAGCGCAGAGGAATTTGTTTTAATGTACAGGTTAAAGTATGAAGATTAAAGTTAAGCGTACAGATAAGCGACATATTGCTCACGGCAGATTTAGTTACTATGTTGAAATTAAACATGACGATTGGGCAGAGAGACATAGCACTCGCGAAAAGTTTTTTGAATTG
>Ga0209191_1001845_pt1 | contig 13657 bp, 11 predicted proteins | sample S_130626_EF_Meta_FD_187320 | JGI IMG/M metagenome (GOLD analysis project Ga0209191, IMG submission 187320) | Freshwater microbial communities from Lake Simoncouche, Canada to study carbon cycling - S_130626_EF_MetaG (SPAdes) (version 2) | ecosystem: Environmental > Aquatic > Freshwater > Lake ... | reverse complement strand
TTCTTTGACGAAGAAATCGAGAATTCCGCGCAAGTCGGCCAAGGTGACTTGATGATCAATCCAGAGACCTTCGACTTGGTGAAAGTTGGCCGAGTGAGTCGCATCCACCGCATCGCGACGGAAACAGCGTCCAGGAGCTACAATACGGAAAGGAGGTTTACGATTTAAGAGCGTACGAATTTGCACGCTGGAAGTGTGAGTGCGTAAGACTAAAGCCTCTTCGCCGCGGCGAGGAGCATCGACCGAGCGAAATGATTTAGGAAGATAAAGCGTGTCCTGCATATCACGCGCTGGGTGATCAGGTGGAGTGTTTAATGCGTCGAAGCAATGCCACTCCGTTTCGATTTCGGGACCCTCGGCGATGGTGAATCCTAATTTCTTAAAAGTATTAAGAATTTTTTCGCGGGTGCGAGAAAGCGGATGAATAAAACCGGCGGGAGTTTCGTTGCCGATTAATGTAGGATCGAGTGGAGTGCCGAGAGCGGAACCAATTTCGGCGTCTTCAATTTTAGTAAGCAGCGCAGCTAAAATTTCTTCGACTGATTTTTTAGCTTCGTTAATTAATTTACCAACGAGGGGACGTTCTTCTTTGGAAAGAGTCGCCATCCCTTTCATCGCAGCGGTGAGTGAACCGTTCGGACCGACCACGCGTGCTTTGAAGGCTTCCATCTCGGCACGATTCGTGACGGATTTGGATTCGGCCTGGGCGGTGGCGACGAGCTGGGCTAGCTGTTGCTGCATGGGTTAGATTTGTGCGATGGAGAGGGAAATCGGCAAGCGAAAGCACTACAGAAACAACAAGGCCCCGATTATCGGGGCCCTGTTAAACCGTTTCAAAGGAAGATTTACTTCTTCAAAGCGGCTTTGGCCAAGGTCACGATTGCCTCAAAAGCTGGGGCATCATGAATAGCGAGCTCGCTGAGGTTTTTACGGTCGATGGTGATGTTAGCCTTTTTGAGACCATTCACTAAACGACTGTAGCTGATGCCAAGAGGACGGCAGGCAGCGTTGAGACGTACAATCCACAATTGGCGGAACGTCGATTTGTTTTTGCGACGATCGCGGTAAGCGAATTTTTGTGCACGTTGTACGGCTTCGAGAGCGTAAACGTAGAGACGTGATTTGTTTCCGAAGTAGCCCTTAGCTGCGCGAATCGCACGACGTTTGCGTGCTTTGGTAGCTGGACCGTTAGTTGCTCTAGGCATGTTGGTATGTTGTTTTTATGGTTAGTTTAATGGCCTGGGGGTCGCCTTAATGAACACCCGTTCGGCCAGAAATTTTATTCAGTCGATTTACGCGAATGGCATGGAAGCCAACATTTTCTTTTCGAAACCAGAGTCGACGCGCTTGTCTTTATTGGCACGACGACGTTGCTTGCGCGACTTAGAACTAAGAAGGTGGCGAGTGTTAGGGGACTTGCGCATCACTTTACCGGTACCGGTAATTTTGAAGCGTTTGGAGATCGACTTGCGGGTCTTTTGCATGGCGGAAAGGGTCGGAACAAAGACCACGGGGGGGCTTTTGTAAAGGGGAAAGGTAGCTAATCTCATCGTGATCTAATTAACGGAGAATAAAGGCCTCTCGTTTGACAGTTTAGCGCAGCCCGACAATTGAGTATGCCTATGCACAAAATAGGCAAAAAACCTAAGTTAAACTTCGAAATTGAGGCTGTTATGAAGGGAAAAGTCGAAATGGTCCCCTTTTCCGAGCTTATTGACGGTCCGACCGTCGTTTCGGTCTACATGCGCAACAATACCTCTGCCTGCGATAAACAGACCTGTGCCCTTTCTGAAGATTTACAAGTCATTGCTCGTAAAGGATTTAAGATTATAACCGTCTCCCGGGACAAGAGCAGCTCCCACGTCAAATATGCCGAGAAGAACGGCATAAAGTACACCCTCGTTTCGGACCCCGAAGACCAATTTTCCAAGGCCCTGGATGCGATCGTCGAGAAGTCGATGTATGGTAAGAAATATTTTGGTCCGTTGCGTGCGGCCTACCTCTTTGACGGCGATGGTGTTTTGAAATCGGTCATTCCCAAAGTAGAACCTACAGAGCACGGCAAACAAGTCTTGGCGGAGATAAAGCGCTTAGAGAGTGAGTGATAATTTATTTACCGAGACGCAATCGGTGCTTGAACCATGGCGATTAAAAGCGGAAGTTAAATAAGTAACGACACGCACGAAGATACCTAATGGCAACCCCTTATCGCCCGAATAGCCCTCGGCCCAAAAACTCATCCAACTCTAGTCAGCAGCGCTTCAATAATCGCAGCCGAGAGGATAAAGGACCGAAACGTAACGAGAAGATACGTGCGACAGAGATTCGCGTGATCACGGCGAAAGGCGAAATGCTTGGCGTCATGCAGACTTCAAAAGCTTTGCAACTCGCGCAGGCGGAAGGTGTCGACTTAATTGAAATTGCGGCCACCGCGGTGCCTCCCGTTTGTAAATTAATTGAGTACGGAAAATATTTATACGAAGAAGCGAAGAAACATAAGCATCAAAAGACCGCAACCAAGGTGAAGGAAATAAAACTCCGTCCGCGGATTGATGTGCATGACTTGATGATCAAAGTACGTCGCGCAGAAAATTTCCTTTATCACGGCCACAAAGTAAAACTGCTTTTACAGTATCGTTATCGTGAATTAGAGCATCCTGAAATCGGTCTAGAAACGATGAATAAAGCCATCACCGAATTGATGCACATTTGTACGCGTGATAATGAACCCAAGCGCACCGGCCGAGCGATCGTGGTAGGCTTAACACCTTTACAGGCAAATCGTCGTAAACTGATTCATAATGCCGAACCTTCGGATGATGATCAAGAGGACGATTCCGCAGTAGATAACGGCGAAAACGATACCGAGTAATCCCGTGAAAGCCCGCGGGCATACTCTCCTCCTCTTCGCCTTTTTCCTATGGCTAGGTGTCGCTCCTAATGCTTGGGCGAGGCCTGACGTGTCGTTGGGTGAAACCTTAAAACTTTTAGGGCTGCAACCGGTGCCAGCACTCAAAACCGATCCGGCCGAATCTGAGCGTTACGCTGGAAAAAATCTGCCAGATGTTTTCGCAGAAAATAAAAAACCTTTCATCACCATCGGGGGAGTCAAAGTCTGGCTGACCGAGTCGTTAACTCTCATCAAAGGAAATCTGGCGATTGACCGCGTGGACTACGATAAAGTTTTAGTACCACTCATTTGGCGAAATAAGGCACCATTCGGAATTGGCTTTCGACGCATTGTGATCGACCCAGGGCATGGCGGAAAAGACCCAGGGATTATGAGCAAAATGTATAATTACGCCGAGAAATCAGCGACCCTCGATACGGCACTTCGGCTCAAAATTATTTTAGAGAAACTCGGTTTCGAAGTTCTACTCACACGAGAAAAAGACAACTACGTCGAGTTATCCGACCGTTGTGATTATGCGAATAAAGTGAAAGCGGATTTATTTATCAGCCTTCACTTCAACGGAGGTGCACCCAAAGACATAACCACCTCGGGATTTGAGACGTATTGTCTGACCGTCGCGGGAGAATCCTCAACTAATCAGTCTAAAAAAACTGCCCCAAGTATTATGCTTCCAGGAAATCGACTTGATGCGCTCAATGTGCTTTTAGCTTGGAGCGTGCACCTGCGCTGCGTCAATACGATGGGGACAGAAGATCGGGCGGTTAAGCGTGCACGTTTTGCGGTTCTTAAATCCTTAAACTGTCCAGGTATCTTGGTTGAGGGCGGTTTTATCTCAAGCCAGACCGAAGGCGCACAGATTGCTAATCCGAACTATCGTCAAAAGTTGGCTGAATCGATTGCCGCTGGGATTATTGACTATCGTAATAGACTTAAGCCTTAGGATTTGAAACTTCCTCTGGTCGTTTTTTCGGTTAGACTGAACTTCTGATGCGGTTGTGTCTGCTCATTTTAATCTGCCTGCTCGGCGTAGAACTTCGTGCCGACATTGATCCGACAACGACGATTGTTTTAGCAAATGATAATGCTCCTGACGGAATTTTGATTGCGAAAGCGTTGATGCGCAAACGTGGGATTCCAGAGTCCAATCTCATCACCCTGCCCCTGCCTACCACTGAAGAAATTAGCTGGGATCAATACAGTCAGAGCATTCTCAATCCACTACGTCGACAGCTTCTTGAAATGAAATTTATTTCTGGAAAAATAAATCGGGATAAAGATTTATATGGTCGGGAAGATTTCATTCCGACGGACAATCCCAAAATTTCTTGGTTAATCACCGTCTATGGTGTGCCACTTAAAATCAAATCCAGTGCATTTAAGCCCGCCACTGAGACGCGTGAAATAACTCGTGGCGACCAAGCCTGTGTGGATAGCGAGCTCTCACTTTTGGCGGCGGTAAATCTTAGCCCAGTGGGAACGAAACCCAATCCCTGGTTTGGACAGGACTTTCCTGACTCTACCGAAATTACTGAAATCGTTCGCACCAGTCGCCTCGATGGACCGACACCCACCGACACCTTAAAGGCACTCATGGGAGCATGGCGGGCGGAGGACTTAGGCCTGAGAGGACGCAGTTATGTCGATGTCGGTGGGCCCTATAAAGAAGGCGATAACTGGTTTAAAAACGCAGCGGAAATCACCCAACTCTATGGTTTCCCAACCGATATTGATTCATCCCAAAAACTTTTCGATGAACGGGCAAGGTCGGATGCACCCGCATTTTACTTAGGTTGGTATACACAAACTCCCGGCGGGCGATTCGCTTTACCACGCGTAAAATTAGCACCCGGAGCCATCGCGTTACACTTGCATAGTTTTTCGGCGAGCTCATTGAAAAAACCTGAAAGCAATTGGGCAGCGTTACTGGTGAGACAGGGAGCCGGACTCACTTCGGGTAATGTTTATGAACCGTTTTTAGGTTTCACCATGCGACCTGATTTTTTAGTGAACGGAATCATGCATGGAAAATCCGCGGGTGAAGCTGCGTGGTATGCGACACCTGTAGTCAGTTGGCAGGGAACTATTTTAGGGGATCCCTTCTACAAACCCTTTGCTGTAAACATCGCGACTCAGTTAAAAAATTACATAGATAAACCTGATGAGCTGGGACCTTACGCAACCATTCGTGGATGCCTCATTCGCAAAGTTAAAAACCCTGAACTCAATCTCGAGTTAATGCTTTCCACATTATTAAAGAAACCATCCATTCCCCTGGCCTACGAATATGCTCAAGCACTCGTCGAAGAGGGCAAGCCAGTGGTTTGGCCGATTGATGATTGGAGGGAATTAAATAATTTGGACGACGGACTCGTTTGGGAGCTCGGACAATTTTTGATGAAAAACGGTCAAAAAGAACTCGGGCTTAAGGTTTTACAGTCTTTAATCGTCCGTGAGGGGTGGAGCCAAGACCCTGATTTAAGGAAAATAATTACTAACACTGGGTCATAATCGACTTGCAATGGGGGGTATAAACAGGTTCTTTCAACCTCCCTTTAGCCCGCTAACTTGTGTTAGTGGAATCTCTAAAGGTTCGTTCCTAACAACAACCAAAACCCTGGAAACGTCTTCGGACGCCCAGGACAACTAGTCAAAAAAACATAATATGAGCATCATGGAAAAACTGCTCGCCGATTCTAATTTCGGCGCGCTCAAACCTCACTCGGTCATCAAAGCCAAGGTCACGGAAATCCGTGGCGATAAAGACGTCGTCGTAGACATCAAAGGCAAGTCCGAGGGATTCATCCCCCAAGCCGAATTCCCCGATATGGCTGAAATCCAAGTCGGCATGGATCTCGAAGTCTATCTCGAGAAACTGGAAAACAAGGATGGCACGCCGACCGTTTCTTACGATCGCGCGATTCAAATTCGTAAATGGGAAAGCATTGAAGCCAACTGCCAAGAAGGCTCCATCGTTCAAGGTCGCATCAAGTCTGTCGTTAAAGGCGGACTTATCGTCTCTGTGGGCGTGGACGCATTCATGCCTTCCTCCCAAATCGACATCAATCCTCCGAAGAACCTCGATGTCTTCGTTGGCCAAACTTTCGATTTCAAAATTATCAAGATTAACAAAGAGAAGAAAAATCTCGTCGTCTCCCGTCGCGAGCTCATCGAAGAGCAACGCGGTGAAAGCCGTCGTAAACTTCTTGAAGAAGTTAAGCCTGGCACCATCCGTCGCGGTATCATCAAGAACATCACCGATTACGGTGCGTTCGTGGATCTCGACGGTCTCGATGGTCTCTTACACGTCACCGATATGAGCTGGGGCCGCATTGGTCACCCAAGCGAAGTGGTGAAAGTAGGCGAAGAAGTTACCGTCATGGTGGTTGAAGTAGATCGTGATCGCGAACGCGTATCACTCGGTCTCAAACAAACTCAGCCTAATCCATGGGAAGGTATCGAAAAGCGTTACCCCGTGGGTCAAAAAGTTCATGGTAAAGTCGTTAACCTCGTTCAATACGGTGCCTTCATTGAAATTGAAGGTGGCGTTGAAGGACTCGTTCACGTTTCCGAACTCTCCTGGACCAAGCGCGTACAGAAACCTTCGGATATTCTTAAAGTCGGCCAAGAAGTCGACGCTGTCATCATCAGCGTTAACAAGGAAGAGCAAAAAATCTCCTTGGGCATCCGCCAACTCGAAGAAAATCCATGGGAAAAAGTTCGTCACAACTATCCAGTGGGCGCTCGCGTTCATGGAAAAGTTCGCAACCTCACCAACTACGGTGCGTTCGTGGAACTCGAAGATGGTATCGATGGTATGGTTCACGTCACCGACATGAGCTGGACCCGTCGTATCAACAACCCTGCTGAAGTTATGAAGAAGGGCGACGACGTTGAAGCGATTGTTCTCGATGTAGATATCGACCAACAGCGCATCTCCCTCGGCGTTAAACAAATTCAAACTGATCCTTGGAGCGACATCGACAAGAAATTCCGCATTGGTGACCTCGTTAAAGGTAAGGTTTCCAAAGTGGCTAACTTCGGTGCCTTCATCGAACTCTCGGAAGAAATTGACGGTCTCGTTCACGTTTCCCAACTCGCTGAACAGCGCGTGGAAAATGTTAAAGACGTCGTCAAAGTCGGCCAAGAAGTCAGCGCACGCGTTATCAAGATTGATAAAGAAGACCGTCGTATCGGTCTCTCCATCAAGGCTGCTAACTACGACGCAGAACGCTTACAGGCCGAAATCTCCTCCTACGAGCGTATCAAAGGACCTTCCACCGGCGGCGCCCCTGCGGCTCCTTCATCAGGTGGCGGTTCCACTGGTTCCTCAGGCAGCGGAGACTTCAACAGTCTCGGCGACTTGCTCGACAAGGCCGGCAACTAATCCCTCGATTAGCTTCCACATCAAGACCCTGGGAAACCGGGGTCTTTTTTTGTGTCCAGTTAACCAGGAATGTTTAGTCTCACTGTATGCAAGGCACCCTGCTTGTACTGGACCGACTACAAGAATTAGCCTTTTTACTTCCTTGGATCAATGGTGCCTGCACTCTTTTCGTAATCTATCGAGCCGCCTGGGCACGAGTCACCGGATTTTATATTTTATTTTGGATAGCTATCGCCCTGTTGATTCCCAAATCCGCCGCCCTGATTTTATTTATCTGGGGTGGACGAAAATACACGCAACTCGCACGCAATAAGAGAGAGGTTAACGCCATCGCCAAAAAACTCACGAGTGATTCTGAAATTCGTGGTAACCGATTCACGGTGCTCGGCGATGAAGATGGAAAAATGATGCTCGAAACTTTATTAAGAGAAATTCGCCAAGCCCAAAAAAGAATTCATATCGAAACGTACATTCTTAAAGCTGATGCGATTGGACGTGAAATTATTTCTGCTCTAGCCCAGCGAGCAAGAGCGGGCGTGGAAGTTCGATTGCTTCTCGATGGAGTCGGCAGCCTCGGTACACCAAGGTTCTTATGTCAGCCCTTGATTAAAGCCGGCGGTGAAGTGGCTACATTTAATCCAGTTTTACCGATGCAAGGCAAGGGATCGGCCAACTGGAGAAACCACCGTAAAATCGCCCTATTTGACGGACAGACGGCAGTTATTGGAGGACAAAATATTAGTCTCAATTACCTAGGCTATAAACCGTCTAATCGTCGCTACCGCGATTGCTCATTTCTGATTGATGGACCGGCGGCTGGAGCACTCGAGCGAGTTTTTATTACTGACTGGTGTCAGGCTACCCATCGCGAGCCTAAAGAGTTTTTAGAAATTCTTCGACACCAACCGCAACACAACGGAGCAACCCAAATTAAAATTATTTCATCAGGGCCCGACTGTGTGGGCGACCCTCTCTGGGAAGCCTACATCAAATTAATCGAAGACGCAGAGAAATCGATTACCATCATGACGCCTTACTTTGTTCCTGATCGTACTTTGTTTCGACTGCTTCTGAGCGCTGCCCGAAAAAAGATTAAAGTTAAAATCATTCTACCGCGACGTTCGGATCATCGCTTACTTGATTTCGCCCGTCGCTGGTATTTACGTAAATTAAAAGAGGCGGGAGCCCAAATTCTCTTTTATAAATCAGGCGTCCTACACGCTAAATTATTCTTGGTTGATGATGAAACTGCGATTGTTGGCTCAGCCAATTTAGACATGCGTTCACTCTTCTTTAATTACGAAATTGCGGCCTGCGTTAATCACCTAGAATCCCTCAATAATATTGGTGATTTTATCGCTTCGATCGAACGGGAATGCTCGCCGTATTCGGAGGATATTTACAGGAAAAGTCGCACCTGGCAGGGTCAAGGCCTCGAGGCGGTTTCCAAACTGGTCGCTCCCCTGCTCTGATTATCCCAAGAAGGCGTGCAGGCGGACACTTAGACCCGTATCGGGAATAAGGAATCCATCGTGACCGGCATCAGTCACTACTTCCAGATAAGCGGCGTTTACTCCGACGGCGGTTGCAGCGGCGACAACCATGCGCAGTTCACTTGTCGGATATAGCCAGTCACTCGAGAAGCCAATTGCCAGAACGTCGGCTCCGTTTTTCTTAAACAACTGACCAGCTGCCGCACGTGAAGTTAAATCAAAACGATCGACGGCTCGCGTGATACGCAGCCAGCTATTCGCATCGAAACGTTTTACAAACGATTCACCTTGATGCTTCAAATAACTTTCTACCTGCCAATAAACAGGATCGTTATTTTTAGCACCAACGACTTTTGCACGGCCGAATTTTTGGTCGAACGCGGCAGATGAAAGATAGCTGATGTGGCTGATCATTCTTCCGATAGCTAAGCCACTATCAGGTCCTTCGCCGGGTTGATAATGTCCACCCCGCCATTGCGGATCGGTCTCAACACAAGCGCGCGAAACTGCATTTAAGGCAATAGCCATAGGCGATTGGCTCAGCCCTGCGGCGAGCACCGCAATGCGGCCAACCTCTTCAGGATAATCTCCAGACCAAAGTAGTGCCTGCATTCCGCCCATTGATCCACCGACGATGGCGTGTAATTTTTTAATGCCGAGGTGTTGGATGACGAGACGCTGACCGCGAACGATGTCGCCTAAAGTAATTTCAGGAAAATATCCGCCGTACGGTTTGCCTGTGCGAGGATCAATCGAAAGAGGTCCAGTCGAACCACGACAACCACCGATGCAATTGATTCCGATGACGAAGAAACGATCCGTGTCGATGGCTTTACCGGGTCCGACGAAACCATCCCACCAACCCGGTTTAGCGTCGTCAGGTTGATAACGTCCAGCGACGTGATGATCTCCGCTGAGTGCGTGAGGAACTAAAATGGCATTCGATTTATCGGGTGATAATTTTCCGTAAGTTTCGTAACGCAGAGTGAGTTCCGGCAATTCACCGCCGAGCTCAAGTGGAAATGCTTTTTTGGAAATGAAATCCTGAAATTGAGTAGGCCCTAATAAGTTGGGCGATTTGGACTGGGCCGAAGGTTCGGACATACGAGATTATAGCCAAACCAGAGATTGGCGGGTGGCAAGTGACCATTCGTCTTGCCACGTCATAATAGAAGTTAAATTTAGAGCCTGTGGCAGATAAACACCTTCATTCTAAAGACTGCTGCGGCGAAGACCCCCATCCGAGGGTAGAGTCCGCCCTGAGTCGGATGAAAACGAAGGCACTGCGTATCACGAATCCTCGTCTAGCGATGTTAAAAGTTTTATCGGAGTGCAAAGGCCCGATCAGCGCCGAGGAAATTCATAAGTCAGCCGGGGACGGCACTTTGGACTTAGTAACAGTGTATCGAAATCTGGATTCACTTGAAGAAGCCGGAGTCGTCCAACGTCACCCCATCGAACGTGGAAAAAATCTCTACGCCCTCGTGTCACCTGACCATCATCACCACCACGTCATCTGTCGACGTTGTGGATTAATCGAAAAGCTTCCAGGTTGCGATACGATCAAACTAGAGATCGCTGCAAAAAATCAGGGCTTCACTGATTTAACCCACATTATGGAAATTTATGGCATCTGCCCCCGCTGCTCCAACCCCTCTCATGAATAATTTTCCTACTACTGCATTTATTTTAGGAGCTGGCCTCGGTCAGCGCCTCAGACCGCTCACGGAGAACTGTCCGAAGCCACTACTGCCCATCGGTGGCCAGCCGATGGTTTTTCGCGCCATGGAAAAACTTCGTCAGGCGGGCGTACAAAGATTTATTATTAACACGCATCACTGCCCCGATGTCTGGAAACAAACTTTCCCTGAAGGCACTTGGGGTACGGCGAAAGTGGATTTAGTTTTTGAACCCACTCTATTAGAAACAGGCGGTGGATTAGCCAATATTGCTCAGTTTTTAACGCCTGAAGATACTCAACTGATTATCTGGAACGGGGATATCTTAAGCGATTGCGATATCAAAAATGCCTACGCTTATCACACCAGTAACAATGCCGAGGCGACATTGATTGTACGCGAAGAGGGACCGAATAAAAATGTTCGTATTACGCAAGATGGCCTCATCACCGACATGCGTGATCGCTTAGGAAAAACTGATACAGCTTATCAATACACCGGCATCTGTTTTGTTTCACGTGAATTTATTCAGACTACTCCAGCAACGATTGAATCCCTCGTAGAGCATTTTCTCCGTCGCCTTCAAGAAGCTCCACAATCCGTTCAAGGTTTTCTAGATAGTTCAAAATTCTGGCATGATTTAGGCACGGTCGAAGAATATCAGAAGGTTAAAGCCGAATTAGAAAAGCCTGCACGTGGGAGCTTGAAAATTGAAGAGGCAGCGAAACGCCTCGGACTTATTTTAGCTCCTGAAGGTGCCGCGATTAAAGGCGGATCAGGTAGACAATTCTATCACACGCAAGATGCACAAGGGCATCCATCTGTGTTGTGTAATTACGATGACAGTCGTCCTGAAAATTTAATTTACGGAGATATCGCAAAAGTTCTTCATCTGAACGGTCTTAATGTACCTGCCGTTATTTCAGAAGATAAAGACTTAGGTCTTTTAGTTTTAGAAGACCTAGGAACGGTTGACCTTTGGTCTCTTTGCCAAAGCGAAAATTTCCCTTGGGCTCAATTTGCCTCGGCGCTTGAACAAGTAACTCACCTGCACCGCATCGGCACAGAGGCCATGAATCAGGCCCAAATCACCTTAAACGAGCCCTTTAATGACAAACTGTACAGTTGGGAACGTCAGTACTTCTTAGATAATGTCTGCGTCAGCAAGAAGCCTTCGCGTGATGTAATCAACGATATGGCTTCACTGGCCAAAGAGTTGTCAGCTCAGCCTCAGGTGGTACTGCACCGTGACTTCCAGTCTCAAAATATTTTAGTTAAGAATGACCAAGCTTGGTTAATTGATTTCCAAGGCGCACGCCTAGGATCGATGTTCTATGATTACGCGTCACTCATGTTTGATCCTTATCTCAAACGTCGCGATATGGATTTATGGCGTATTGAAATCGAAGATCACACCAAAGAAATTTCTGGCTGGAAAGGTTCGCTCGATGAATTCAGTCACTTACTTCACATCGGTGCGACGCAAAGACTTTTACAAGCGTGTGGAGCGTATGCTTATTTAGGTAAGAAAAAAGGTCGGGCCGACTTCTTGGTTCACCTGCCCCAAGGACTACGCAATCTTACGATTGCCGCTTCCCTTTGCGGAAAGCGACATCTGGCAAGATTCGCCGAAGAACTCAGCGGCAGCGCCGTAGTTATCCGTTAATCTTTTCGTCGAGGAAGCGAACCACTTCGTCTTCGGTCATACGCACCTGCTCTAAGGTATCGCGATTACGAACAGTCACGCCGGCACCTTTCTCAATGGTTTCGAAGTCGATGGTGATACCGTAAGGTGTACCGATTTCGTCCTGGCGACGATAGCGACGACCAATAGCACCGGAGGCGTCATAGAACACGTTAAAGCGTTTCTTGAGGCGGCGATATAGAGCTTCAGCGCGCTCAACGATTTCAGGCTTATTCTTAACCAGAGGGAATACAGCGGCCTTAAAGGGTGCCACGCGGATAGGTAATTTGAGAACGACGCGCTTTTCGCCTTCTACTTCGTCTTCATGATAAGCGGTGGTGAGGAGTGCTAGGAAAACACGATCCACGCCAACAGAAGGTTCAATGACGTGAGGAATAAAACGAACCTTACCCGCTTCATCGAACCAATCTAATTTCTGTCCCGAGACTTGGCTGTGTTGAGTTAAGTCAAAGTCACCGCGAGCGGCAACGCCTTGAAGTTCCTGGACGCCAAAAGGAAACTCGAACATGATGTCCGTGGTGCCCTTCGAATAGTGGGCGAGTTTTTCTTGTGGGTGCGGATAAAGAGAAAGTTTAGCGCGAGGAATACCGATGGATTCAAACCAAGCTAAACAACCTTCGATCCAATCGCGGTGGGCGGTCTGCCAATCTGCTTGAGGAGAAATAAAGTATTCGATTTCCATTTGCTCGAACTCACGTGAACGGAAAATAAAATTACGTGGGTTGATTTCGTTACGGAAGGCTTTGCCCATTTGCGCGATACCAAAAGGTAATTTCACGCGGCCGGTATCGACGACATTCTTAAAATTAATAAAAATACCTTGGGCGGTTTCCGGACGGAGATAAGCGACCGCGGAGGCATCTTGCATCGCGCCCACGTAGGTCTGGAACATCATGTTAAACGAGCGTGGTGCCGTAAGCGATCCAGGCTTACCCGTAGCAGGAGATGGAATCAGCGCGTACTGTTCAGGGGTGGATTCCGTGTAGTCTTTTAATTTGATTGGCTCGAGGGCGCCAGGTTTAGCGAGTTTACGTTTTAAATCATTCGCCAGTTCTTCGGCCTTAGCCTGCATGCCTTCATCTTCTAAAACGGAAACGTAACCGATGGTTTCTCCAGCGACGATGACGGGTGCAAAGAAAAGTTGGTCGGCGCGGTAACGCATTTTCGATTCCTTACAGTCAACCAACGGATCGGTGAAATTATCGATGTGACCCGAGGCCTTCCAAGTGGTCGGGTGGTGAATGATAGTGGAGTCTAAACCGACGATATCATCGCGGCGGTGGACGAAATCCTGCCACCAAGCCTGTTTGATATTATTTTTAAGTTCAGCGCCCAAGGGGCCGTAGTCAAAAAATCCGTTGAGTCCGCCGTAGATTTCGGAAGATGCAAAAACAAACCCGCGACGCTTGCACAGGTTAATGATGGACTCCATTTTGTCGGTAGGTTCAGCCATAAGATGATAGGTTCTGACTTACGCTTGAG
>Ga0209191_1001842_pt1 | contig 13671 bp, 22 predicted proteins | sample S_130626_EF_Meta_FD_187320 | JGI IMG/M metagenome (GOLD analysis project Ga0209191, IMG submission 187320) | Freshwater microbial communities from Lake Simoncouche, Canada to study carbon cycling - S_130626_EF_MetaG (SPAdes) (version 2) | ecosystem: Environmental > Aquatic > Freshwater > Lake ... | reverse complement strand
CAAATTTCATAACTGCAAACGATGAGTTATATTCTTTAGCCGCTTGAGGCTAAGGTGAGGTAGGAAATACCTTATTACCAAAACAACCAGAAAAGACACTTCGGTGTCTTTTTCTTTATCAACTAGCATACATTACGCAAACAGTATACTTACTTTGCGAGAATAGATAATTTATTTGACTGTATTTCTATTGCTAAATATTAGTCTAACCCCAATAAGGTTAATATAAAATAAAGGAAATTTAATATGAAGAAAATCGCACTTGCGACAATTTTAGCCGCTGTATCAATCGCAGCATCAGCACAAGTTACCGTTTACGGTAAAATGCGTGTATATGAAGAATCAAGCAAAGTTGGAGCTGCGTCAGCAGTAACAGCATTGACAAACGATTCAAGTCGTTTAGGATTCAAAGGTACTGAGGCTCTTAGCAACGGTTTATCTGCAAACTTCACAATTGAAACTGGTATCGGTGCAGATGCTCCAGCAGCAACTACACTAGGTGATAGAACTACTATCGTAAGTTTATCAAATGCTTTGGGTTCAGTCAGTGTTGGTCGTGATAAACACGCTATCGCACGTACACTTGATAACTATGACGCAATGGGTAACGTATATGGTTCTAGTGCCGCTATAATCCACGCTGCTCAAGGGTCACGTTTAAGTAATGCTTTGTTTGCTTCTGGTACATTTATGCCTGGTTTGTCTGTTAACTATCAAAATAGCAACAGCGAAGCAGCAGGTGTTACTAATGGACAAGCAGGTAGTATTGAATTCACTCGTGGTCCAATGGCTGCTACTGTAGCATACTTTGACAACGGTACAACAAGTACTACAACTATCTATGGTGCAAAATATAGTATTGCTCAAACAGGTACTACTGTATTCGGTTTGTATTCAGATGACAAAGTTTCAGGCTCAACTTCAACTGGTAAAACAATTGGCGTTAATCATCCAGTAACTGGTTCATTGATGGCTCTTGCTAGCTACGGTGAAAAAGAAGGTTATCAACCAGCTAAGGCTCTTGACTTAGGCGCTACTTATAGCCTAAGCAAGCGTACAATGGTTCATGCACGTTATGTAAAAGAAGATGTAGTTTCTATGAACTCTATAGTTACTACTACAAAATATGCATTGGGTATGGAACACAATTTCTAATCTAATCAATTAGTAATAACAAAGGGGCAATTGCCCCTTTAACCATATGTAATATTATTGTCACAATTTCGTCACTAAATATTTGTGTAACAAAGGAGATTACATGAAAAAACTATTAGCTATTCTATTAGCGGCTGTGACATTCGCAGCAACAGCGCAAGACATTACAGGAGCCGGAGCAACATTTCCGGCTCCGTTGTATTCAAAGTGGGCAAGTGAATATAACAAAACAACCGGCATTAAAATCAACTATCAATCAGTTGGTTCAGGTGCAGGCATCAAACAAATTGAAGCTAAGACAGTTGTATTTGGTGCCAGCGATATGCCACTTACAGATGACAAACTAACAGCATTAGGACTATTTCAATTCCCAACAGTAATTGGTGGAGTTGTACCAGTTATCAATGTTACTGGCATTGATGCTGGACAAATGAAATTAACAGGTGCATTAATTGCTGATATCTTTTTAGGTAAAATCATTAAATGGAATGATCCTGCTATCAAAGCATTGAACCCAACATTAGCATTGCCTGATCAAGCAATTACAGTTGTTCGTAGAGCAGATGGGAGTGGTACTACATTTATTTGGACAAACTACTTAAGCAAAGTAAGCAAAGAATTCAAAGACACAATCGGAGAAGGAACTGCTGTCAGTTGGAAAGTAGGAGCAGGTGGCAAGGGCAATGAAGGTGTTGCTGCTATGGTTAAACAACTTCCTGGCACATTGGGCTATGTTGAGTTTGCTTATGTAAAGCAAAACAAAATGAATTGGGTCAATATACAGAATAGTGCAGGTACTTGGGTAGCACCTACAGAGGATGCTTTCAGAGCAGCAGCCGCTAATGCTGATTGGAACAAGAGTTACTATCAGATATTAACTAATCAAGCAGGTAAAGAAGCATGGCCTATCACTGGCGCTACATTTATACTTGTTTATATCAAACCAGATGATATTGCTAAATCTAAAGTAGCATTAACATTCTTTGATTGGGCATACAGTAACGGGGATAAAGCAGCAGACGATTTAGATTATGTTAGTTTGCCATTAGCAGTTAAGAACAAAATTCGTTCTGATTGGAAACATTTAGGACTATTTTAAACCGACCGCAAGATTGAGCGGAAGCTGGAACTCGTAACCAGTACTAAGAGCCGAAAGGCTCTTTTTTATTATAACAATAAGAGTGAGAACAACAATGTATGAAAACTTACCGATCAATATTTATATCCGATGTTCATTTGGGTACAAAGGATAGTCAAGCTGAGAAATTAAACAATTTCTTAAAACACAATTCATGTGATACATTATACTTAGTAGGAGATATAATAGATGCCTGGAGAATTCAACAAAACAAATGGCGCTGGAAACAAAGCCATACTAATGTGGTCCGTCGTGTTCTCGGTCATGCTAAACGCGGCACTCGTGTTGTATATATTGCAGGTAATCACGATGAATTTTTAAGACCTATGATACCATATGGGTTCAGTTTTGGACTCATTGAAATACATAATCAAATAGAACATATAGGTGCAGACGGCAAACATTATCTTGTAGTACATGGAGATATGTTTGACGGGATAACAAGATTAGCACCCTGGATAGCATTTTTAGGAGACAAAGCATATGATGTCATTTTATCACTTAATAGCAAATTCAATTGGCTACGCCATCGCATGGGTTTTGGGTATTTTAGTCTTAGTAAATATCTCAAAGCAAGAGTAAAGAAGGCAGTAGATTTTATATTTCACTTTGAAAAAAACCTTGCTACCTATTGTAAGAAGCGCGGGTATGATGGGGTAATCTGTGGCCATATACACCATGCTGAGATTAAAGACATTGATGGGATTAAATACATGAATGACGGCGATTGGGTTGAAAGTTGTACAGCACTTGTAGAACATTGGGATGGTCATTGGGAAATAATCATCTGGACTAAGGAGAAGGACAATGAAATTACGTGATAAAATTACTATAGTTATACCCTGTAAGAATGAAGAAAATTATATTCATCATTTGTTAGATTCACTGCGAGAACAAAACATAGGTGATACTAGGATCATCATAGCTGATTGTTCTACGGACAATACTAGACAAGTTATACGTGATAACAGTTGGGAATTGAATGTTGAAATAATTGAAGGTGGTCCTGTTTCAGTTGCTAAAAATAACGGGGCTAGACTAGTTACTACTCCGTATATCTTGTTCATTGACGCAGATGTTCGTTTCTTTAAATACGATGTCATCCATGATGCTTTCAAAAAAATTGAATCTATGAATTTGGATTTGGTTGGTTTAAACATCAAATGTTATGACCGAGACCCAAGAGCAATGCTTGGATTTACTATTTTCAATACTATAAACCACACATTGAAATATTTTTCACCCTTTGCAGTTGGGGCATTTATGCTAACTCGTAGAGATAAGTTTGAAGAATACGGTGGATTCCCTGAAAAGTTAACAACATCAGAGGATTACTTTTTATCTAGGAAGTACAGTCCAAGAAAGTTTAGAATCGTCAAACATCACTTTGGGCAAGATAGTCGTAGATTTAAAAAGATGGGATATATGGGTATGGCTAAATATCTAGTCAAAAATTTCATCAATCGCAACAACAAACAATACTGGGATAAATTAGATTCATCTAAGTATTGGAATTAAATTACCTATTAATTAAATCGTTAGTGAAATCTAACAACAACTTATGGTGTGCGCCGCCGTGCCATTTATCTTTCATCCAACTATAACTGTCATACCAGAATGGTTCACTTTCAGGATGACAACCAATTAGTCCTATGTTCTTTTGTATGATAGCCATAGAATCACCGTTGGCATAAGTTGAGATAGTTTCAAATTTACGATGATCTCCCACTAATGCACATCCATCATAGAAAAACATGTTCATGGGTTCACCATTCCAAACTATTGGTAAATTTTTAGCATGTGGTCTAAGCGTATCTGTTTTTGGTCGCTTGATGTATTGTACCGCATCCACACCTTCAAGTACATTTAAGTAATGACTTCCGGCCCAGTATGCACCCATACAGATACCTAAATACTTCCCGCCATTACGGATAAACTTTTTTACTCTAGCACCGTTATTTTTAAAAAGTTTGGCAAAAGTTTCGGAATCTCCAAATCCTCCGGGAACTGCAATCATATCTACATCATCAAAAAAATCATATTCCAATTTATTTTTGCTGAATATCTTAAAATTGTAATATGGATTTAAGGCTTTCATTACTCCGTTTCCCGATTGGACAGAGCATTTAGGGTCGTACAAAAACAAAGCGATAGTGGGTTTCATCAACATTATTTATGTTCGGCTAAACCCCTTGACATAAATACCTTTATATGTTATACTGCGGTTATGAAAATTGAAACGGCTTTAGACTGGCAAGAAGTTTCTGCCCAAATACGCAGAGATTTAGACCGTGTTGGGTACAACCCAGACTTAAAAAAGATGTATAACAATATCCAACTTATGATTACCGAGTTAAGCAAACTTGAAGTAAATGGGCGTAGGATCCGTAGTACAAACTATACCCAAAGTCAAGTGGAAAAAATCAACAAAGCAATAGACCATTTAGAAAAGCTAATTCTTATGGGATTGCTAATGAAATAAGCAGAATTTCCACGGCCCGCGCACTGGCCACAGGTTGACATTAAATGGATTTGGGTGTAAAATACAGACTTATTCAGTTGAAAGGCATCTATGAAATTCAAAGCAAACGCAATTAGTACACTGTACTTTAAAGTTTCTGTCAAAAAGAAGCCCTATAGCAATGAAGAAATTTGTTTGCTAATCGCTGCCAGTGATTATACTAAGCGAAACGCACAAGACAAAATTTTGCTAGGCAAAACACTCTATTTTAGAGAATTGCCGCTAACTACTGAGCAATCTGTAATTGATTCTCATATTGAACATATTACAAAAGTTAACAACTTTTCAGTAGCCCAAGTGTTGTAAAAACACAACAGACCCAAATTTGACAATAATTGGATTTGGGTCTATAATAGAGTCTTATTCAGTAAACAACAGGAGTTAGTTATGTCAGCATTGCAAAAATACATAGACCAGAAGAATCGTTGGAACGCTATCTTTAAGGGTAAGCAATATGAGATTCAAACTGCCGAAGGTCGTCAGGAAGTTGCTGATTGTTTAGACAGTGACCTCAGCCCCGAAAATCTCACTTGCGACGGCGAACTGAGCCGTAGTCAAATCAATGTAAAGTACAATTCTTTGACAAAAGCCGCAAAAGAACTACAAAAACTGGATCCTAAAGTGAAATTCTACGAATTTGCTTAAGCCCTAGGGCTTGACATTAAATGGATTTGGGTATATAATATAGACTTAGACAGTTAGATAAAGGACTACAAAATGGCTTATTATGTTATCGCTCGGGGCACTGGACTTATCGTTACAGACGGCAAAAATCGTACTCAAACTTACAAAACGTTTGCGGCTGCCCGTGCTACCCGGACCCGTCTGTGCAACAAGTCAGGCTGGTCTGCTGGTGAACTTAGTATCGTTGATACCAAAACCTATCAACCCCGTACGGTGACTCGCAAAAATTTAATGAGTGGTATTGAGTATCAGGAAGATGTTAACACTCCCCTGTGCTGCTCGCCCGCTAGTGAAACATTTTGGAGCATGTAATGAATTTACATATTGAATACGATTCGGTACTTAGTTGCTATACCCTGCATTACAAAGGTGAGATTGTTTGCTTAGGTGCAAACACTAAGGCAGAGGCAAAGGAAGAGGCTATTCAATTAATAGAACATGGATTAGTATAATGGAAATTGAAGTAGAAGGGTCCGCCCGTAGCAAAAAATTTGTTGAGGCAATGCTCCCTTCAATGGTACGTCAACTTGGATTGGAAAAAAGTCGCAAGGCTTTGTTGATCCGTATCAAAAACGAATGTGAAGGCGAGACTGAAGGAATGACAATTGACTTGTCTAAATGGACAGGTGCATACTTGGTTATCATTAAACCAAAACGTAACCTAGTGCAATTGGGTTTAACATTGGCCCACGAAATGGTCCACGTAAAACAATTGGCAAAAGGTTTGCTCAAACAAAAGCGTAGTGGTCATACTTGGATGGGCAAGATGTATAGTAAGAAAACCCCTTACTTGCGAATGCCTTGGGAAATTGAAGCCTACAGCAAACAAGAGTTGATTCTACGCCGTGCGTTTGAAGAATAATTGTTACCCAAATTGTATAGCAGATATTGACGATAAATCAATTTTCTGTTATACTATGTTTTTAGTTTGTTAGTGTTAGTTAAATATCTTAAAGGAAAAGAAAATGGCATCAATCGTTAGCGACAATCTTACAGTCACTTCAGTACAAGCCCGCAAGGCTATTCTGAAAGCGTTTAAATCAAAGCGTCCCCTGTTTCTCTGGGGCCCTCCCGGCATCGGTAAATCTGAAGTTGTAGCTGACGTTACAGCCGAACTAGGCGGTCATATGATTGACTTGCGTATGGCACAAATGGAGCCGACAGATATTCGCGGTATCCCATTCTTCAATCGTGATATCAACAAGATGGATTGGGCTGCTCCAGTAGACTTGCCTGACGAGGATCTTGCATCACAATACCCTATCGTTGTTCTTTTCTTGGACGAGATGAACAGTGCATCACCCGCAGTACAGGCTGCTGGCTATCAACTTATTCTTAATCGCCGCGTAGGTAAGTACGTGTTGCCTGATAACGTTGTTATCGTTGCGGCAGGTAATCGTGATAGTGACAAAGGTGTTACTTATCGTATGCCGATGCCCCTAGCTAATCGTTTCTTGCACTTGGAAATGCGCCCTGACTTTACTGCATGGCAAAACTGGGCAGTTAACAAAAGCATTCATAAGGATGTGGTTGGTTACTTGTCATTCGCTAAACAAGACTTGTACGATTTTGATAGTAAATCTTCAAGCCGTGCATTCGCTACTCCGCGTTCATGGTGCTTTGTTTCTGACTTGTTAGATGACGAGGCAGATACTGATAGTGATACATTGTTCAATCTGATTGCAGGTTCAGTCGGTGAAGGTCTTGCAGTTAAATTTGCAGCCCATCGTAAAGTGTCCGGCAAGATGCCTGACTCGGCAGACATTCTTTCTGGCAAAGTGACTACACTTGCAGTTAAAGAAATTTCGGCAATGTATTCACTAACTGTTTCATTGTGCTATGAATTGAAAGATGCATTGGAAGTGCAAAAAGTGAACAACAAAAAGTTTCACGAAATGGCTGACAACTTTTTCACTTACATCATGGCTAACTTTGAAACTGAATTGGTTGTTATGGGTGCTAAGATTGCACTTAAGACATACAAGTTGCCGATTGAGCCTAGTCAGTTGAAACACTTTGATGAATTTCACAAGAAGTACGGCAAGTACATTGTAGACGCAGGTAACTAAAGTTTATGGGTGAGAATGGTGTGAACATTCTCACTCTTTTTACTTGCACTTAAATAGATGTTGTGCTATAATATAGCATATATTAGATAAAGGATTGTATATGAGTAGCGTAATTGCCCCGACAAAAAAGAAAAAGCGTAGTGACAAGTTTGATAAACTTGTTGGACCTACTGACCCTAAGATTGATGCACAAGCCCGTGAACGATTGATTTCGGCACGTGTGGGTTTGCTATTGCGTCATTCATTCTTTGGCAATCTTGCTACACGCCTTAAGTTAACTAATGCTGATGAATGGTGTAGTACTGCGGCTACTGACGGATTAAAATTCTATTACAATAGCCGTTTCATTATGCTATTGAAACCCAAAGAAGTTGAATTCTTAGTTGGACATGAAGTGTTACATGTGGTATATGATCACATGGGCCGTCGTGGTAATCGTGACCCGCAAATGTTTAACATTGCCAATGACTATGCAGTTAATGCTGACTTGAAGCGTCACGGCGTTGGTCAGTTTATTACAAGTGTCCCTTGCTTGTACGAAAAGAAATATGACGGTAAGCCCAGCGAGGAAATCTATGATGACTTGATGAAAAATGTCAAGCAAATAGATATCAATAGTTTGATTGATCAAATGATTGACGATCACATGGATGGTGAGGGCGAAGAAGGTGATGGAGATGGTGAGGGTGACGGCGACAAACAAGGTAAGGGTCGTCCGAAAATGTCTGACGAGGAACGTGAACGTGTTCGTCAAGAAATGAAACAAGCAATTATCAGTGCGGCACAAAGTGCTGAGGCTGGTCAATTGCCCGCAGGTGTTGAACGTCTAATCAAGCAACATACTGATCCAGTCATGCCCTGGCGTGAACTGATTCAAACTAACTTGACTAGTAGCATTCGTGCTGATTATTCTTGGATGCGTCCCTCACGTAGAGGTTGGCATATGGATGCTATCATGCCCGGCATGACTCCCGGAGAAGAAATTGATGTTGTTGTTTCACTTGATATGAGTGGTTCTATCAGCAACAAACAGGCACAAGCATTCTTGGGTGAGATTGCAGGTATGATGGATTCGTTTGATGGTTACAAGGTCCATGTATTCTGTTTTGATACAGATACATACAACCCTCAAGACTTTAATAGTGAGAGCATGGATACTATTGATGAGTACGAGCCAATGGGAGGTGGAGGTACTGACTTTGATTGTATCTTTGATTACTTGAAGAAAAATGCAATTGAACCCAAACGTCTAATTGTATTTACTGATGGCTATCCCTGTGGTTCATGGGGTGACCCGAACTTTTGTGATACTACATGGATCATTCATGGTGACAAGAATCCGAATCCCCCATTCGGTACATATGCTTTATATGATGAGGCATGATTAAGGCAGTTGAAGAATATATAGTATACGAAAGCCCTGACGGCGGCAAGACGATCTACTCACGTAAGAGTGGATCGCTTGACCGCACTTTGATAAAAGAAGATCCAGAAAGAAAATTTACTGACAGATGGTTTACTTGGAAAGAAATACTCAAGTTAGCTGAAACAGAACCTAGTTTACGTGATTCAATAGAACAGGCAGAAATAGTGTATGCACTCATCAAAAAAGAATCCGATTGACATTGACCTCTATTTGATTAAAGAGAATATCTCAATGAGAGACCAAGTGAGAGAACAACAATTGTGGCATGAGATTCGTATAGCGGCAAGAACAAACAAAACATTAGCAGATATTTTAAATCAGGCAAAGATGGTATATGCGCTCATCAAAAAAGAAAACAACTAGGTTCGTAGCAATGTGGGACATGACTGGGCTTGAAGCCTTAATCAATGTTACACAAATTGAAAAAGAACATGAACGATGGGAAAAAGAAAACATCTTTCGTATCCTAAAGGATCAAGATAAAACACTTAAGCCAGCACATGTCCCATTAGACATGATGATATTGAGGGCTAAAGTAAATAGTCAACGACATTATGAAATCTATGCCTTTAATTCAGAATTATCTGAACAAGATATTAGAGAAACATTTAAAGATAGTCCGCAAGTAATGGCTGATGCTATTCGTAATGTTGGACATAAATTTTATAGTGATAGAGCAAATAAGAAACAGCAGGTGATTGTATGATGTATATTGGAACAAGTTTGGGTAGATGTTTGCGTAGTATATTAATGGACGAAGTGTCCGAGGATGACGTACTATTGCTTATTACTCGGACACAAACTAAAGACTATGAAAGTTTCCTTGTTATTGTAAAACAATATTATGAGGATGGTAATTGGTCTTCACTTCGTCCAGAAGATTATGATCTTGCAGTTAAGCCATGGGAAGAAGTAGAAGCACTTGCTAGTAGATTGTATAAAAGCGGCAAGATCCATCAACCAAGAAATTTTGCACTTTTAGGTAGTCAATTTATTCACCCTGATCTAAGTAATGATGTTTGGGTAGAAGTATCACCCAAGAATCGTAACACTACCCCTGCGGTCGTGCAAGCATATGAGCATTACAAACTGCTTGATTCATTGACCAAAGATCACTCATAAAAATATTTCGTTGAGTATAATAGATATTAAATATCTATGTACTCAAGGAGAATAATTTATGAGTTTTTTAAAACATGTCGGTAAACAGGGTGATCGTAAGGTTGCTATCATTTTTCGTGAGGTTCCAGGTGAACCCCACATGTGTCTTGTAACATATACAGAAACACTAAATCAGCATATACACGATCCGTTGATCCGTTGTATTGAAAGTGATATTGGGCAACATGCTGAATCATTATCAGATGCATTAAACCGCACCTTGGGTTTGGATGGTAATCCAATACTACAAACATTGCACAGAGAGGGTTTACTAAAGAAAGTAAACACCGAGAATATTATTGTCACACCCAATCCCCAAACTAAAATTAAATTGAATGAACTCAATAAAATTTTGACTGAGATGAAGCAGGGAGAAGCAGCGGTTAAACGTATGGCAGATATTGATCAAAGTCGTGGAATGCAAACACCGGGTGAAGTAGCACGTAGAATGCGTGAAAACAAAACCCGCGATGCAAAGGTTCAACCACAACCATTGATAGCAAATAGCAATGATGCATTGGGTGATAATGCAATAGCAAACAATTTGCGTCAACAGGCTGCAAAGATGGCTGCCGAAGCAAAAGGATTGATGGCTGAAAGTCAAAATCTATTGAAGCAAGCAGCAGAAATGGATCCTCCTGTAATGGAGAAAAAGCCAAGAGCAAGTAAGAAGGCAGTTGTAGTTGAAGCCCCGGTAGCAACACCTACACCTAAAGTAAAGAAAACAAGAGCAAAAGTTAGTGCATAATGAGTCCAGAATTCATCGAAAAGTGGGAACATATACTTGAAGATGTTGAGAAAAACAAAATACCCGTAGAGTTTATTAAGAAATTAGTAGTCAAACTACAGGGTAAAAAACAACATACTATAAACATTGAAAAGTTTTTAACTCAAGGATTAGACCCAGATCAGATAGAAGAAATTGTAAGTAGAAAATTACAAGAATTAGATGACATGGTTGTTAGTGTTGAGTTTATACTTAATGTACAAATTATTGCCGACGCTGTGCAACCTGAAACAGATAAACTATTGAATAGACTATGAAACAATACTTAGAATTATTACAAGATATTCTAACAAACGGAGAAACAAAAGATGATAGAACTGGCACTGGGACTATTAGTGTGTTTGGACGTCACCTTCGCTTTGATTTGCGTAGGGGTTTTCCAGCCGTCACAACTAAAAAACTTGCTTGGAAAGCGTGTGTAGGTGAACTACTTTGGTTCATTGAGGGTAGCCAAGATGAACGTAGATTAGCAGAACTTACACACGGAAGCAAAGGTGCTGTAACTATATGGACACCAAATGCACATGCACCTTATTGGAAACCTAAAGCAAAGTTTGACGGTGATTTAGGTCGGATCTACGGAGTACAATGGAGACGTTGGCTTACTCCTGTATCACACAAAAGCGAAGTCTTTATGGATGAGTTTGGCTCAACATACAATCGCAAAGGTAGTGTACACCATAAAGAAATAGACCAATTAAAAAATCTAATTGAGGGTATTAAAAAAGACCCTAATGGTCGTAGACATATACTTACTGCATGGAATCCGGGTGAGTTAGACCAAATGGCATTGCCACCGTGTCATGTGTTATGTCAATTCTATGTCAACAAAAATAAAGAATTATCTTGCCATATGTACCAGCGTAGCGTGGATGTTTATTTAGGTCTCCCCTTTAATATTGCTAGCTATGCGCTACTCACTCATTTAATTGCTCAAGTGTGTGATTTGAATGTAGGTGAATTAGTTATTAGTACAGGTGATACTCACATATATCAGAATCATGTAGAACAAGTAAATGAGCAAATGAGTAGAGAACCTTATCAATTACCTACACTGTGGCTTAACCCTGAAATCAAAGATATAAACAATTTCAAGATGGATGATATAAAATTAATTGACTATCAATCACACGGGCAATTAAAGGCTCCGATGGCAGTTTAATATTAAAAGGTAGACCATAATGATAAATAGATATATGAAATCAATTTATCATTATCATCATATTATACCTAAACACATGGGAGGGACTAATGATCCTTCTAACTTAGTTAAGCTAACAATTGCTGAACACGCCGCGGCTCATAAAACATTATTTGAAGAATATGGGAATAAGTTTGATTATATTGCGTACATGGCATTGTCAAACCAGATAGGTAAAGAAGAAGCAAATTATTTAAAAATGTTAGGTCCTAAAAATTGGACAGTAGAAGGTAAAGAAACATTGCGAGAAAATGCTAAAAAAAGAAAGGGTGATAAAAATCCATTTTATGGAAAATCTCACTCCAAAGAAACCCGTGAGGTTCTTAGAGAGAATCAATTGACTAACAGTTGGATCAAAGGGATTGACCCTTCTTTGTTGCCCTACACAACATATTATGAGATAATTTATCCGGATGGGTCTATTAAACAAGTAGTAGGGTTAAAGTCTATTGCCGATGAATTCAATGTCAGTATCGCTAATGTCCATGCTACTATCAGTAGAATGGCTAAAGGTATAATACCGAGCAAAAGTGTTTTTAAAAATCATCTCATTCGGAAATTAGATTGATAGACAAATTAAAGCAGATATGGCAGTATGACACTAGAACCAGATACAATTGAATGCATAGTACACACCATTAAGATGGGTGATGTAGAAGATCCTGATTTATATGTAGCCGAGCCTATATGGAAATGGCAACAAACAGAAGAAGGTCAATGGCTTATGGAAAACAGTAAACCGAGTCCCATTTGGAAAAGACATATAGATCCAATGCTATATGGTTATTCATACACTATCCATGCTTTTTTAAAATCAAAAGATTACGTATTTTGGAGTTTAAAGTACAAATGAATATATTAGTAACAGGAGGGTTAGGCCTTATCGGACACAATGTAGTCACACGATTACAAGATTTGGGACACCAAGTATCAATTGTCGATAACAAAACCAATTATGGAATTATTCCGCAAGATGAAATTGAATACTTGATACGTGAACGAGAAAAGAAAGTAGTTAATGAAAAATTTATTAACACCTTAAGTTTTATATACACCAAAGATATTTCAAATGCCGACGATGTAGATAGAATCTTTAGAATTGAAGAACCAGAGATTGTGATTCATATGGCTAGCTTTCCTAGACAGAAAGTTGTTAATGCTAATCCAGCATTAGGCAGTCGTACAATGAGTGAAGGATTACTTAACTTATTAGAAGCAAGTAACAAGTACGAAGTACGCAAATTTATATATCTTAGTAGTTCAATGGTATACGGAGACTTTACTGACGATGTAAAAGAAGATGCTATTTGTAAACCTCAAGGTCAGTATGGCATTATGAAATTAGCAGGTGAATGGTTGGTGCGTGACTATTCTCGCAAAACTAATCTTGTACATACTATCATTCGTCCAAGCGCAGTATACGGTCCATTAGATGTAGAAGATAGAGTTATCAGTAAATTCTTACTTACAGCAATGCGAGGTGACGCAATAAAAGTAAACGGTGAAAAAGAAACACTAGACTTTACTTA
>Ga0209191_1001840_pt1 | contig 13682 bp, 16 predicted proteins | sample S_130626_EF_Meta_FD_187320 | JGI IMG/M metagenome (GOLD analysis project Ga0209191, IMG submission 187320) | Freshwater microbial communities from Lake Simoncouche, Canada to study carbon cycling - S_130626_EF_MetaG (SPAdes) (version 2) | ecosystem: Environmental > Aquatic > Freshwater > Lake ... | reverse complement strand
TGGAAGTGGTGGTGGTGGCTGGTGAACCCGTCTGGCGCCTCTGCGTTGCAGAACATTGCGTCGAGTCACGATCTGGTGCTGGAGCCTGGGGCAAGCTGCGGCGCCTCTGCCTGGAAGAAGGGATCATCCTGGCCGCTACCGGCGTCACAGTGCCCACCGTGGGGCCCCCACCACTGCCGGATCCTGGTGTCTAGCTGAACAGGTTTCCCGGCAAGCTGAGAAAACGCACCGGGCCGTGCCATTTGCTGCGATTGCCTGGGATCTTGAGCGGGTGTTCCCGATTGAAGGCAAGCTCGATCTTGGCCTGATGGGACGGGCTTTTGACCTACTGCCCGGTGGCACCATGGTCAATGCTCACTGCATCCATCGCGGCATCGTTGGGGTGACGGTCAGGATGTTGTCAGCCACTAAGGCGGAAATCATCAATTTTGAGCCGGTGATCATGGCCCGTGGCGAAACGCTCCCTGCTGACCTGGAGCCTTGGCAGGATGAGCTGCTGGAGGCTTTCCACGCTCAAACGACCTAGGGCTGCTGGTCCTGCTGTGGATCCTCCGGATCACGCTTGCGGCCATCAAGCTGGGCCAGCAGGGTGCCACCTAAACCCGCTGCCGCCAATGCCCCAGCACCTGCAGCCTTCCATGATTCCAGGCAATCACCCGAACGCACCCGGCAAACATAAAAAGCTCCACCCACACCGCTGATCGCCGCAAGCCCCAAGCACATGGCAACGGTGACGCTGATCAGCTCTCTGGCGCTCACAGCTTGCCAGCCCTGAGGCGTTCTTCGTGGTCTTCCAGGGTGCCTTCATGCCTGGCCAAGATCTCCAGGATCTTGCCTTCAAAAGTGCCAAGGCCTCGACTGATCGCCCAGAGCGCCTTCACACCGGAGGCAGCAGTTGCCCCACCTGTGAGTACCAGAGCAGCTAGGGCGATGGATTCAGCAATGCCCATGGTCCTTTGGTGTTAAGGCTGGTGTCCTGTTGCCTCAGCTTTCCTAGGGAGGCGAAATGACGTTGATAAAAGCCTGGGGGAGGTGGCAGGTCTGGGCCAGTGCGACCAGTGCAGCCACGCGGGATGGCGGAATCTGGGCGGCGGCTACTACCGTGGACCAGCACGCAGCAAAATTCACATATTCACCCTGCAGTTTTACCTCCAGCAGCGCCGCTGACAGGCCGCGTGCAGCATTAGGCACCGTGGGGTCAGCAACGAGGACAGCGATGTTGAGGCCGGGATCAGCTAGCGCTGTCAGGGAGAATTGATCCCAGGCGGGCTCTGGGGGTGGAGTGGGGATCGGTACAGCAATGGTGTTGAAAACCTCCCCATTGAGGACATACGGATCACACGATTGCAGGTACTGCGTGGCCTGGTCGTAGGGGGCATCGCTGCGAATTTGCTGCGCATCGTGTGCAGTCAGGAATGCAGCATTGGGGCCATTGCCGGAAAATGACGTGTTGGGCCATAAGTCAGCGGCTGAGCCATGAGCCGTGATTGCGCCGTTGGCAAGGATGGCGTAGGTCATGGGATCGCGGACGCATAGGCGTTGATTAAGTTAGTGACGCGAGCGTCAAGAAGTGCAAGGTCTATGGATTCACCAATGGAGTAAAATTGTAATTTTGCAGAACTATAGCCGGTTGATACATTGCCAAAAACAGTTATAGACGAAGTTGTAGGAGAGACGCTAGCGGCTGTAACTACGACATTTTGACTATTGCCACGGCCTGTCACACTTGTAGAGTTATTTCTATTTATTCCTATAAAACCTGTTCCGTTTACGCCGGAAATATCGACCGAGTCACCAGAAAGGCGCTGCCCAATGGACGTTGCGCTTCGTGATACAAAATTGGAATTACCAGTTCCGTTGCCTGAACCCATATACCAACCACCAGCTGTCGAACTTATTACGCTTGCATATAGTGAAAAATGCCTGCTATTTTGAGGATCAGCATTATTGTTACGGTTGCTGTTTATGTATTTGCTTGATCCATTGCCCACTAGCCCCGTCTTGCGATTGTAATCACCGCTCACGAAATTAAAATTTGTCGGTGCAGTCCCCACCAGTGGCACCAATGCACCGGCCAATGAGCGGGCACCGGCCAAGATGCAACTTGCCTTAATTGCGTTCCAAATACCGTCATCTTTACAGCCAACAACAAAAGCATTGATGGCAATTTTGACGTTAGCTTCCAGCGCCTGGCCATCTGCTGCTTCTACGGCAGCAATGTAGGCGAGCGCATTGGTGTCGCCTTTTTGAGCCGCCCTCAACAAATGCCCCCTCATGATCCAGTCCCCACATAAGCAATGTTGACAACACTGCCAATCTTAAATAGTTCAAATAAGGTATAGCCAGTTGTTGCTAAAATTGGAGCCGTTGTGCCACTGATGAATGTTCCGACTGATGTCCATGTAATTGCAAACCCGGTGCCATCGTCTACGCATAACAACATGGACTGCCCAGCGATAAAATTGGTGGCGACTGGAGTGCGATTAGCGCCTAGGGTTACAACCTGAATTGGGCCATTGGCGGGATCAATCGCAAACCCGGCAGCGTCGGTGATTGTGTAGACGGTTTCTTTAACGTTGCCTAGTGTCTTACTGGTTAGGGTTTGGGTGTCGGTCGTGCCTACTAGAGCGCCAAAAGGCAGTGTGCCGATTCCCAGGTTTGATCTTGCCGTTGCGGTATTGCCAAGGTTTGCTAAATTGTCGGCATTATTTAACAGCAGTCGTTCAACATTACTGGAATCCCTGTATCGAATCGTGTCACCAGAGCAATAGGCGTGGCCTGCTGCTGTGCCAGCGGTGTTCGGAAGCAGCAGGGAAGTGCTCGCCGATAAAGCGGTAAAGCTTCCTGCCGCTGCCGTAGTGCCGCCAATGGCGCTGGGGTTGGCACGGTCAAACGCATTCAACACTGACCCCGTGAACGACAGACCGGTGCCTAGGTTGATCTCCTGCAGGCCACCTACGCCCGTTGAATAGCGGCCAGCCAGGACTAAGCCACTAGCGGTTATTCCCGAAAAATTGACAATTCCAGCTCGCGCTGCACCGATGTTTGTCCTGGCAGCATCGAAGTCCAGTAGGTCGGACAGGTTGTTGGCTTTGGCGGCAGCTCCAACATCTGCCGCCGAGGGCATTGCATGTCGGTGATCGCTGCGACTGGCTGCTGTGCCGGTGCCTGCTGCTGCGGTGCCGAGGGACTGGGGAGTGGCGTCAGAGAGCGCAACGCCCGCTCCAGGGGGCAGAATCCTGACAACAGCAGGGCCGCTGTTGTTCGTGATCCTGACAACCGCAGGGGTGCTCATGGATCCCTCCTGCTGCTGCGCAAGGCCACCGTTGCTAATCCAGTGGCCAAGAAGTTGTCATCAGCCTGGGTGGCGCCAGGTGGCACCATCAGGCAGTCGTACCGGTAAGCACCACCGACCTTGAGGGTATTAACGATTGCTTCCGGCAAGATCAGCCGCACCAAGCCCTGCGCTGGCGTGGTCTGCACAGTCACCGGATAGATCGTCCGGGCTTTGATGTCGCTGACAGTTGCATTCACATCCCATCCCACAAACGACCATGGCGTGGTCTGGGCGGTATCACTGAACAGCTCAAATACCTTCAGAGCATCAATCCCCTGCTCCATCCCCCAGGTTTCGTTTTCGACCCAGGCCATACTTCAACCTTGCTGCTCCAGCTTTCCGTCCGTCGCACCTCTCAACGCAAAAGGGCCCGAAGGGCCCCAATGCTTGAACCGCCTATGGGTTCACTCGCCGGGAACCAGGTACACCGTGTTGGTGCCAGCCGGAGCGGCGGCGCCATTGGTCACGGTGCCAGTCGCCGAAGCGCTGGTGATGTTGCTCTGGGTCGAGGCGTAGCTGAAGGTGGTGGAGGCCACCGCCGTGATGGTGAAGGTGCCATTCACCAGCGGGTTGCTGCAACCCACAGTGACGATCTCACCGACCAACATCGTGTGGGCAGCGGACAGGGTGATCGTGGCCACGTTGGAGGTTAGGGCCACGTTGCTGATGGCCAGCGTGCCGGTGCCCGGGCGAAGCCGCACAGCAGCCACTCGAACATCACCGGTCAACGAACCAGCGGCCTTGACCGCCTCACGGATCTGCTTGCCGCTGACGGCGACCTCGTTGATCTGACCGGCGGTAACGGTCACCACACCGATGTTGGCGTAGGTGGAGGCGGAACTGAGGGCAGCACCCTCAGCCACGTTGGCAGCCTGGAGCACGTAGCCACCAGAGGCGCCAGAACCACCGGCAGCGACCAGCTTCCATTCATCCTGGGCAGCCAGGTTGGTGGTGAGCAAGCGAGCGGCGCCGGTGCGGGTTTCGGCAGCACGGCCACGGGCGCCGGCTTTGACGGCACCAAGAAGGATGGTTTCAGCATCCACTTGATAGCCCCTTCGGGGGGCAAGTCCAGTAGAACGAGCCATTAGTCAGTACCTCAGGAAATGGATAGATGAAGCGATGATTAAGCGGTCACCGCAGCATCGGTGATCCCGTAGGCACGAGCGGCAGAACGACCATTCATGATCGCCATCCCGATCGACCAGTCAATCCGGGTGCGATCGACGGGAGCATCAGGCACTTCGCCGAACTCCTTGATGTCGATGCCGTAGCCCTGGGCGGCAGGGCCCTGGATGCCGGTGGTTTGCAGATCACCAAACGTCACGCAGTAGATACTGGTGGAGCTGGAGGTTTCGGTGAAACCTTGGATCTGCGTGTTCTGGGCATTGGTGTCGGTGACAACAATGCGAGCATCGTTGTACATCGTCACCCGACGACCAAAGGCATCCTGCTCAAAACTGATGAAACCACCGATGGAAGTGTTGCGGGCGGCAGTAGTAAGGCGCCGACGCATCTTCTTGTTCATCAGCAGGATCTTGTTGTCGCCATCGACAGCATCGATCAGTTCATCAAGAGCCGTCAGCGACAGGGCGCCGTTGACGTTGACCGCCTGGGAGCTGCCCGTGTTGACGCGAACCTTGAGGCCATCAAAGGCACGGGGATCACTTGACTCATCGCCGTTGATCACGTAGTCCTCGAAGGTGAGGCGCATGGAGCGCACCTTCATTTGGATCTGCTCAGCCTTGGCCTGGGGCCCGTAGTTTTTGATGCGCTGGATGTCCACATCGATGTCGCCACCGAAGAACTTCAGCCGCTCATACTGCGGATTGATGACACCGTAGGTTTCGTCGTAGGTTTCGTTGTAGCCACGGAACCCAACGGAAGGAAGCTCAGCTTCCACGGCATAGTCCAGACCGCCCTGCACATTGCGGAACGGCATGATGCCGATCAGTTCAGATTCAGCCAGTTCACGAATAACGGCCACCCGTTGAGGATTTGTCTCCTGCTTGGCAGCCTCCAGAATGGTTAGTCCCATGGGGAAAATTCAGGTGAAGGTCGGGGGTGGCATCACGCCGGTTAATTCACCGCAAGGCATCACGCCGTGCTGATTGATTTGGGACCGGCCTGGGCATCACGCCACCGATCGGTCCCTGTTGTTGGAACTTTCCGGGTTCCTAAGCCGCGCCTCCGAAGGCATCGGAGAACAGCGAGCCGAGGGGCTGGGCCATCAGGTCTCTGCCGGTGCTGACGCGGCCATCACGGCTGCTGCGGGCCCCGCCGCCGGTGCCCATGGCGGGCTCAAAGTTGCGGCCCCACACGGGATCGGATTGCAGGCGGCCCAGCCACTTGGTGGGTTCAAACCGCTTGCCGGTTTCGGAGTCGATCTCCGGGTTGCCCTTGGCATCAACTACCACCAGGGCACCGTCCTCGATGCGGAAGTGAGCGCCGAAGCGGGACCACACCGAATCAAAGGGGGTGGAACCATCAATGGTGCTGGCCACCATGGAGCCCTTGGCGCCGATGAAAGCCTTCTCGGCCTGCACTCGGACCAGCTCCCGCTGACGGGCCTCCCGTTCGGTTTGCAGCTCAGCGTTGGCCTGCTGTAGCTGGGTTGAGTATTTCGACTCGATTGCATCACGTTCCAGGCGGGACCGTTCTTCGATCAGTTGCCGCTCCTGCAGGGCCGCTGCAGCCTTGGCCTCAGCAGCCCGCACGGCGTCGGGATTGGTGGTGGTCAGCTCCTTGAGTTGCGCCTCCAGGGCCCCCAAGCGGCGGTCCTTCTCACGGTTGGCATTGCGCTCACGGTCCAGGGTGTGGCGCAGGCGGGACAGGTCATCGCCCTCGCCTTCGCCAGTGCCACCGGCAACAGCACCAGCAGCACCAGCGACCCCTGTTCCTGTCCCGGTGCCATCTCCGCCTTCGCTACCAGGCTCTGGGCTCTGGAGCAGTTCAAACAATCGAGTCTTCATGCTTCGGGGCATCACGCCCGCGAACTACTTCGGAGCTTTCCGGCTTAGCGGGAGGCCTGTGGCTTAGGTCGCTGGCGGCGTTGCTGCTCGCGTTCGGCAGCGGCCAGGCGGTTAGCAAGCTGGCGGGTCTGGACGGTTTCCAGGAGGGTTTCGATAGAATCGGGCTGGGGGAGGTTAATCATCGAAAACCTACTGTAAACGTATAAATTTAACTGGATTGCCTAAATCAATAGGAAGCTCTAATGTGAAACTTTGGCAATTATCTCCTGACATTGAAAATGCTGGTGGATATGTTGAGCTAGTAACCCAATTAATACTTTTTTCATCATCAACTAAAGCCGACCAAATTTTTATATTTGAAGGATGGTAGAAAAGAGGCTTTACAGAGCTTTCAGGTATTAAATCAAGCTTTATCTTATCGCCGCGTTGGGGCTCAGGAAAAATATCAGAATCAACTAAAATAACTTTCCAATTAAGTTTAACTAGGTACGGAGTGTTCGGGTCTGGCTCATAAATATAATCCCAACCGAAACTAAAAAGAAAAGGTATTCGCGTGACCTCGTGTAACTCATAGCGGTTGGCATAAAAATAATTTACGCTAGACTTAATTTGCTCTTGTATATCAGTACCGTTAGACCATACAAACAAGTAAACTACAAATTTATCAACACCTGGATTTTGAATATCACCGATTGTAATTCCGTTAAGCTTTACTGTAACATTGCCAATTTGACTATAAGACACACCAGTTGTAGCTACATAGCTTGTTGGTGGAACATTTCCAAAATTAAAAACGGTTGTATATGAAGCGCCTGAAATGTACTTTGTGCCATATTGCCCACCAGTTACAATAGCTATGTAAGGCGTATCACCAGACAACACAAAACTTGGTTCGTCCTTTCTCCTTATTGACAACGGCCCAGGTCGCAAGCTGTCCGCTCGCTTTTCTTCACTTCCCCCGCAGTTCTCAACGGCTCGTTTTGCCTTTGCTCGGTTCTTCAGAATCCGGCACTTGACCACCTCCAGGATGTTCCAGGGCACCGGGTCGATGTCAACGATCAGGCTCATCCCTGAGCCAACAGCAGCACGTAGGTCTTGCTCTGCCCAGATTGCAGCGTCTCCGGGCCCGGCAGCAGCACCACCCGATCGGGATAGGTTCTGCTGTCCACCTGAAGGACGATGGCATCAAACGTAAAGCCAGCGCCAGTGGCAGTCAGCCCCATGGTGAACGCCGGTAGCTCGTACCTTGCGTTGCCACTGTTCCAAGCACCGGCCCCGATCGTGCCGGTCAGCTCGGCATAGCCATTGCCCGCCGTGAGCTTCACCGCATTCCAGGAGCTCATCAGGCTGGCCTGAGTCAGCTCCGTGCCGTTGCGGTAGGCCAGAAACATCCGGTAGGACTTGCCCTCATAGGCGAGCTGCGCCTGTTTCCCCAGCGCATCCGGCGAGATCAAGACGTCCATGGGTGCCCCTGCTTACCGGAGCTTTCCGCCGTGGCTTTAGGCCGGCGCAGGCAGCGGGATCTCCCAGGTGCTGGCATTCCAGGTCATCGTGCTGGCGCTGCTGACCAGATCGGCGCCATTGTCCACGCAGGCGACCAGCTCATCCACCGACGACGCCCCGCCACGGGCCCTGTAAATCACCAGCTTCCTGGCGGTGATGGTGCTAGTCGCCCAGGTTGCTGTGCCAATCGTGAGGGTGAGCTTGTGGGTTGTGGTGTTCACCGCTGCAGTGAGGGTGACGGTCGCTCCGCCTGCGGTGTAATTCGTCCCGGTCACCTCATTGGTGATCGAGGATCGCTTGCTGTGAGCGCCTCGATCTTCGGTGTAGGCGGAGGTCACCAGCATCGCCTTGTAACTGTGCGTGGTGTTGCAGTTGCCCGCAAATACGTCAGCGATGAAGCTGTCAAAGACGACCGAAGCCATAATTACCTGCCATTACCTCTCAGCTTTCCCAGTCTTTAGCTGTTAGGGAATGGCCCGCCAGGGGGTGTGAAGTTGGCAGTATAACGAGCGTAAGAGGTTAAGCGAACCTCATCTATGTAATGATTGGAATCAGGAGCAAAGACCGTCAATTTATTGTTGTTGCCAAAGGCTTCATTACCAATCGAGCCAATTTGAACGCCATTAATGAAGATCAGGGTATTAGCTCCAGAGAAGAACACAACCGCAAGGTGGAACCAGGTGTCAAGGGGAACTGCAGACGACGACAGGAACCTTGCGCCAATGCCATATTGCTCGTACTCAAGTTTGTTGTTTGATCTGTAATAAATGTAAACTCGTCCCGCCGTTTCATCGCCAAACCTGAAGATGTTAGAGTCTGCATTGCTTGCGCTGGAGCGATACAACCACGCTTCAATTGTGTAGACAGAATTTATCGGAGATGTGTAAGCGCCTGTCCAGTTTGCATCCCCTCCCGTGAACGATGCCGTTCCAAACTTCTTGTTTGCAGTGCTCAACGCACCCGAAACGGAACTTGTCGTCCGTGCATTGGAACTGCTGTCCAGGATTGTTGTGCTGCCGTTGCTGCCATCCATGTGCAGCAACAGGGCAACATTAGAAAAGTACGGATCCCCTGTAGCGCCTGGCGTGAAGGTGGTAGAGCTTGTGACCCAGGCCACGCCAAGGTTCATGCCCACACCGTTGAACCGCTGCCCCGGCGTGAACGTGGTGGATGGCGTCACCAAGGCCACGCCGTTGTTGGGGCTGTTGGTGATGCCGCCTGGCGTGAACGTGGTGGCAGGTGTGACCCAGGCCACGCCGCCGTTGTAACCCTTGCCGTCCGTCCTGACGCCAGGCACGAACAAGGTCACGGAGGTCACCCAGGAGGCCCCAGGCACTGTGGTAGCCGTGAAGCTCGTGAAGGTGCCGTAGGAAACCGCCACGCTCACCAGCGACACGGTGACCGGCGTTGCGTCATAGGGCACCGATAGCAGCCAGGTGAGGGAGCGGCTCACGCTTTCGCGCTTCACTGTCTCGGGCACCGCATCGACCACGCTGGCCACCGTCAGCTCCGCCGCGTAAACATCGCTGGCCACCCCTGCTGTGCCAAGGCTGCTCCAGATGCCTCCCGGTGCTGCCGGGTCAAACCCGTTCGGCGTTGTGATCGTGTTGGCCAGAGCGGGGCTGGCGTTGGTCGTTGGCGTCACGGTCTGCAGGTTGGCTGATGGCACCTGCAGCGGGAACCAATCAACACCACTGGCACCAGTGAGCTTGCCCGCCCCGCCATCGAGCATGGCATCACAGCCAGCGATCAGGCCTTGGGCATCCCAGGCAAAGGTGGTGCCGTTGGCGCGGAACCGGCCCACGGTGCCTGCCGTCTCCAGGTAGATGGTGCCCATGGGCTCACTGGGCAGGTTGCGCAGCTCGGTGGTGATCGACTTGCCGTGGGCCATCCCCGAAAGGATGAAGTAAACTACCTTGCCGTAGAAGTAGGCAAAGCTTCCGCTAGGTACATGGAAGTATTTGAGGCCTGTACCATTGTCACCAGAATCAACCGCTGTCGCTATATAACTATCTGGGCAATACTGCATTTCATATCTTTCTGTTTTTAAGGTCCAGTCCGAACCATAAAGCAACGTGATAATTTGACTTTGAGACTTCTCACCTTCTTTTAAATCTGACTTATCCCAGCCTCCATTAACATTAAGGTCGTTCTGTACGCCATAGAGCCTGTCGTTCTGTTGCCGCAACTTACTCGGCAAGGCAGGGGCCGTCCCGCGCCCGATGTTGACCACCTTTTCGGTGCCGTTGCAGATCAGCGCAGTCATGCGATCAACCAGCGCATAAGTTCCGCTGATCCGAGTTGCATCCTCTGCCCGTTTCAGACCATTCATAATCACGGACGCAGCCGTTTTACCTCCTGCTGTTGCGCCCCAGGCTTGGTAAACAGTGGTAAACTGCAAGGTTAAGTCAGCTTCCTTGTTCTGTTGTTTTTCAACAATCGTCTTTCGTACTAATACAATGCCAGTACCAAGATCGATGTTCTTGTAATTCTCGATTGCCAAACCACCAGCAAAGGCAATCCTTGGTTCGTATTCATATGTGCTAACTTCCACTTCAATGGGGCCATCCTCAGTGATGATGTACTTGTTGAAGCTCTCAGTACGTTTAATCAGCTCCACGCCAGGGTAGGCGGGACTGCCTGCTTCCAGCTTGGATTTCCATCGGGTCGGGTTGGCCGCTCCAACGCATGTCGTAGTGGTCGAAACGGTGGTTGCCACTACGTCTTGACTTTGCTCTTTGCCGTCTTTATCGGTGTAATTTAATGTTTGGTATTGAGTTAATACCTCTGAGATGGAAGCAAATTTAACCTGATCTGATCTTGTCTGATAAACCCCGTTCAGATTCTTACGGTACTCAACCACAAACGTTTCGGCGGGACTGATTGTTTGCTGAAACGTCCACCCCTGTAAGGGGTCGCGCTTTGGATCGTATGGGGGATCATTGGGGTCCGGTGGGCCATAAGGAGGCCACTTGTAAGGTTTATTTGTTGGATTATCAGGCTTGTAGTTTGAATTGCCTTCAATAGTAGGCAGCACCGCCTGCCCAAAGCTGATCGTGATCCGCTCCGGTGGCGCTGGGTTCCCAATGGTCTCGTTGGTGATCGTGTCGTTGACCGTCAGCAGCGGGCCCTTGGTTGTAGGCGCAAGCAGTTGGCGCAGCCGCAGCTTTTCATCAGCATCAATGAAGCCATACATGCCAGCTTCAGCGATAATCGTGCTGGCAATGTTCAGGTATCCGTTGGATACGTCAATCTTGTCAACGGCCTTAACGCCATTGATGGTCGGGTTACTAGCTGCTTGAGTGATCGAGCAGTTGCTCAGGCAAAAAGCCAGCACGCCGCTCAAAAATGAAACAATCGGTGAAGAGCCTGCTGCCGTGTCCACATTCGACCAAGGCGGATCGTTGGCGGCGGCAAAAACCGCTGGCTGCACGAAGTCCCACTTCAAGGTCAGCAGGCATCCGACCGTCAAGGTGGTCTGGTTGTTGATCGGGTCGCTGTCGGCCTTAATCACCCGCAGGCGCCGGGGCAGCCGCGTCAGCTTCCCATCAGGCAACCGCACCCCCAGCTTGATCTCGGTGCCACGGGCGGGCTGGATGAGGCCATTGATCACCACCTCACCCTGCGTGCGCAGCAAGCCCACCCCTGGCGCCACCGGATCATCCGAAAGCTGGCCGCTGATCACAGGGCCCAGATCGCAGAACACCTGGGCGCGGACATCAATCACACCGGCTGGCACTAGGAGGCCCTCCGCTTGAGCTTCACGCTGATGATGTACCGCTCGATCACCGCCCCGCTTGACACGATCTTGTCCCGCTCCAGGCCCAGCTCACCTACCGGCCAGAAGTCCGATGCACCGGGGCGGGCCGCGATGGTGCTCTTGAACCAGGATTGAACCGCCGCCCAGCCGCTGGCATCGGTGACACCCTTGACGTTGCGCACCTCGCTTACTACCAGGGGCCCTCGGGCCACGAAGCCGCCGGTGGATGTGGGCTCCAGACTCGGACCGTCCTCGTAGCCCTCCGGTTGCTCCAGCAGGGCCAGCGTGGTGGCTCCCAAGGTGATGGTCCCGTAGGAGGGGATAAACGCATCGCCGCCTAGACGGCCCTTTTCGTTCTGCCGTAGCAGCACCGCCAGCTGCTGGGTTGCATCGATCAGGGAAAATGACACCTTCACCCACACGCCACCCTCGACTGTTTCGCCCGCTGGTGCCCCGGTGAACCAGCACGCCAGGCTGGTGACGCTCCGGCCATGAGCCGCGCAAGTCAACGCCACGGTGGCCCCCACCGCCCGGCTGGCCAGGGTTGGAGCTTCGGTGATCTTGGCCGCCTGCCAGGCATCAAACAAGCTGCAGCACGTCACCCACTGGGCCGGGGTGCAGAGGCCCGCCACGGTGAACCGCCGCGCCACCAGGCCTTGCTCCGTCTCAGCTTCGGCATAACCGATCGGCTGCGCCTGCAGGTACCGCAGCGTCAGGGTCGAACCGCCATAGCTGAGCTGGAGGGCCATCAGGGCACCCTCAGCGCATCCGCGCCATTGTCTGCGCCAGCCTCAGGCCCGATCCATCGCCCCGCACACCGACTGAAACGTTCCACGCTTTGCGCCTCAGCTCGGCTACTTCCTGACTCAGGTTTCCGACCGCCAGGCTGAGATGGGCCATTGCCGGATCGGGGCCACGCAGCACGCCAGCGCCACCACCGAGAGCACCCGCACCCTTGAGGCGACTGGTCGTGCTCGCCGGGATCACGGTGCCTCGCGAAGGGGCTGTCCAGAGGCTGTTCATGGGCCGGTTGATCAGGGACAGGGCGCCCGATGCCGACAGGAAGGCCTCCTGCCCCAGGCTCATCCCACTGGGGCCATCGTTGACGCGATAGGTCTGGCCGGCGGCGACCGGGCCACCGGTGAAGCGGGCCTCGGGGAGCCCGGATGCGCGGGCGAGGGAGCTGTAGAAGTTGCCTGCCTCATCAGCGGCGTTCTTCATGTTGTCGGCAAGCCCTGCAGCTTGATTCTTGGCCAAGCGGGTGGAGGTTTCCGACAGCTTCATGCTGTCCTTGATGTCGTTGGCAGCGGGGGCGCTTGATTTGCTCAATGCTTGCCCGATCTCAAAGTAGCCCTTGCCGGTGTCCTTCACCTGGAGGCCCACATCCTTGGCCAACTGAGCGAAGGCGGTCTGCTGATCCAAGGGAACCTTCAGGGAGTCGCCGATGCTCTTGAACTCGTTGCCAAGGCCCTTGACGGCCTTGAAGGTGCCATCAGAGGCCAGGGCCAGGCCCTTGGCGGCAGCTTCGGCTTTGATGTTGTTCTCGGCAGTCTGGTTAGCGGCATCGGCACTTTGCCGTTCAAGTGGCTGGATCTGAGCAAGGATGTCCCTTTTGGAGTTGGCCACCTCTAGGTCAATGTTTGCAATATCCAGCGCATTTTGAGCCGTTGCTATGGCTTGCTGATCATTTGAAAGTTTAGCTGTAGACAAGTTTATTATTGCTTTGTCTATTTCTGCTCTTGCCTTCTTTGCCGCAAGATCAGCCTCAAGCGTTGCCTGTTGCTGCTGCAGCGACAGTAGATTGCGCTGTAGTTGCTGTTGCTGCACAAGTGCGTTGTATTTATTATTTAATGCCGCTAGTTCAATCCCTCTACCCACACGCTCAAGCTCAAGTATTTCACGCTGACTGGCCCCGCGTTTTTGTGCTTCCTGTAGTTGATAACTGTTGAAGCTCTTAACAATACTGAAACGTGATTCTTCCAGACTGATCAGCGACTGGCCAAGGTTGATAGCAGATTGCTGAACGGTGACGCGACCTTCAATCTCGGCCTGCAGACTTCTTCCTACTGCTTCGGCTAGTTGCCCTTGCTTAACAAGCTCTTTGGATTTTTGC
>Ga0209191_1001837_pt1 | contig 13685 bp, 13 predicted proteins | sample S_130626_EF_Meta_FD_187320 | JGI IMG/M metagenome (GOLD analysis project Ga0209191, IMG submission 187320) | Freshwater microbial communities from Lake Simoncouche, Canada to study carbon cycling - S_130626_EF_MetaG (SPAdes) (version 2) | ecosystem: Environmental > Aquatic > Freshwater > Lake ... | reverse complement strand
GGTTTTTTTATTTTGGTGGTAATTGGGAAGATGCTTTGATGAAGGCAACTGCGGTGTTGATTGTGACTTGTCCATGCGCTTTGGCTTTGGCGGTTCCGATTGTGCAGACTATTGCGATTTCGAATTTTATTAAGCAGGGAATTTTGGTGAAATCGGGCGAGGCTTTGGAAAGATTGCGCGAGGTGGATGTTATAATTTTTGATAAGACTGGTAGTTTGACGCTTGGAAAACCGAGCTTGAATGAGGTTTTTTTACTTAAAAATAATCAGAGAATTTTATTAAATGATGAACAAAAAAATCATTATTTAAAACTTGCGGCCTCACTGGCTGTGAATAGTAAACACCCAATTTCCGCAGCTATTTCTAAAAGCTATTCAGGTGAATTGGAAAGTCTGTCTGTGCAAGAAAACAGAGGCTTTGGATTAGAAGCTATTTATCAAAACCAAGTTATAAAATTAGGTAGAAAAGATTTTTGTGATATTCGCGGTGATATGATTTTGAGTGATGGAATTTCTGAAAATTTTATCACCAGCTTTATGAAAATTGGTGAAGATGAAATAATGTTTTTGCTTTCTGATGAAATTAAAGAAGACTCGGGATTAGTGATTGCGAGGCTGAAAAAATTAAATAAGAGAATTATTTTATTGTCGGGAGATGGCGAAAAAATTGTGCGAGAAGTGGCAAATAAAACCCAAATTTCGGAATTTTATTTTGAGCAAACTCCACTTTCTAAAGCAGAATTTTTGCAGAAATTAAAAGCACAAAATCATAAAGTTTTGATGATTGGTGATGGCTTGAATGATGCGCCATCTTTGGCGGCAGCCGATGTTTCAATTTCTTTTTCTGAAGGTTCAGATATTAGCCAAAATATTGCGGATATCGTAATTCAAGGACAAAAACTAGAGCCGATTATTGCAGTGATAAATTCTTCAAAAAAAGCCATGTCTTTGATGAAACAGAATTTAATTATTGCTTTGATTTATAATTTAGTGGCAGTGCCTTTTGCGGTGGCGGGCTTTATTAAACCTTTAATTGCTGCATTTGCTATGTCTTCTTCTTCACTGCTGGTTTTGTTAAATTCGTTGCGTATGAATAAGAAAATCTAACCCACGCAGTGTCATCTCGAACGCAAGTGAGAGATCTCATTAATTATGTCCCGCTAAACTCATAAGATCTCTCACTTGGGTTTGAGATGACAGTGCAGTTTATTTCGATGTTACTAATTTAATTCAGAAAAATGTCAGTCTTAATTTTCTTAATACCAATTACACTCGCTCTTGGTTTGCTTGGGCTTGCAGCTTTTTTGTGGAGTTTGAAAACTAAGCAATATGAAGATTTGCAAGGTGCGGCAAATAGGATTTTATTTGATGATGAAGATGAGAATTTGAGGAAGATTGAAGAGAGGGTTGAAGAGAAAAAATGAATCACCAGTCTTGCGGATGAGTCGGTTATCCACAGTTTTTTTTAAAGAAGGATGAAGATGTTGTAGAAAAATAATTTTAGTCGTTGTCTTTTTGTTGGTGTAAATTACTTTTCGGGACTCTGTTTCCTGCTTAGATGTTCAGGATTTTCTAAAATAAAATTTCGATAAAAATGATCAGATATTTTCTTAAAAATTTTATTATTTTTTTAAGCCTTCTTACAATTGCTTCTTGCTCTTATTTTAAAGAAGAAGGGCCGAAAAAAATTCGTATTGTTGATTTGCAAGGCAAGGCTCACGAGGTTAGGACAAGAGTTCCGGAATTAAATTCTCAAATTCTCAAATCTCAAGGAGGCAGACCGCAGAATGATATGTCTAGCGCTCCATCATCTATGCCAGCTCCAGAAGATATTGCGCAAAATCGCGCTCCTCAAAACAAAGCAGCAATGGATCCTCAAGCTACTGATAACCAAGCCAGCAACAATCAATCGAATGTTCCTGATTATGGTGTAACTGCGCCAGAGCCAGTGAAAAAAACTTTCCAAGCTGAAAATGCAGCTGATCCTGTGAGCGAAACGCTTAATGCTCCAACGGTTACTGCTGGAAAAATTATGCAAGAAAAAGAAATTCAATATGATTTGTCGGATACAAAAAAATCTAAAAAATCAGCTGTTAAAACAGTTTATCATGCTCCAAAAAAACAAGAATCTGTAAAATCAGAATCTTCAGCTGAGGGAATTTTTGTGCAGACAGGGGCATTCTCAAATAAATCCAGCGCCGATAAATCTCTAAATTCTATGCAAAAATTTTCGGAAGGACAAATTGAAGAAGCTGAAAGTGGCAATAAAACATTATACAGAGTTTTGCTTGGACCATTCCCTAGTAAAGTGCAAGCGACTAAAGTTCTTGGCAAGATAAAGAAATCTGGTCGTGAAGCGGTTATTGTGAGGAAGAATTAAAAATGTGGTTGGAGAAAAATTCCTTTTTTCAAAAAGCTATTCTGGTGATTTTTCTTTTGGGCACAGCTTCTTGTGAAACGGAAAATATCAATGAGAATTTCGAGAAGAAATATAAAAATGATGTGAAGCAGTTTACAGCTGCTAGAACTCAGCCCAACCAAACAAATGGGTCGATTTCGGAGTCTCCTAAATTGAATTTTGCAGCACCCACTCCTGAAGTAAGAATCTCTGAAAATAGCAATACTCTTGAACCTGGTTCTGAGCAATATTACGCCAATGTAGATTTTGAAGAATATAGCCAAGTTCAGCCGAAGGAATATATGCCCAATGGTTCGGAAGTTGCTAGAAATTCTTCAAAACTTCCGCCCGACATGTTCGAGCTTAATTACAGAGCAAAACTTAGCCCGCCATTTAGAAAATCAGGTTTTGAATTTGATTTGATTAACATTCCGCCACAAGATTCTTACGGCGTGAAAACTGCGATGTCGGAAAAAGAATATTTATTAGTGGGCAATAAATCTTTGCAAAAAAGTGTTGATCAAATTAATGCCACAAAAAGCAAAGAAGATGTCGAGATTAGCGAAATTTTGATTAAAGAGCAGCGGCAATTGAAGAGAAGACAGAAGATGATTAAGATGTTCGGGGAAGATTCTTTGCCATTGGATTCAGCTAAAAGTAAGAATAAAGGTGAGGATGTGAAAGCCAAGTCAGATGCCAAAGATAAAATGGCTAACAAAAAACAGGATAAATCCGCAGACAAAACTACACAAAATGCCCCAGCAGATGCCACAAAAAATAAAGCAATGGCGATGCCCGATCTTACAACTCAAGATAAATCGGCAGCTGCAGCACCAGAGCCACAATCTCCAGCTGCAGCTTTAGCGGCGCAAAATAAGAAAGCGCAGGATAATAATCCAAGCAGCGCTCCAAAAAATGCAGCTGCGGAAGTTAAGAAAAATAAAAATTGATTTAGATTAGATGAATATTCTTATAAAAAATCTGCGATTGATATTCTGCTTGGTATTTTTGGTGACTTTATTTCAAGCAGAATCTCAAGCTAAAGTTGAAAATAAGAAAGAAAAAAGCTCAGCCAAGAGCAAGAAGATGAAGAAAAAACCCAAAATCAAAATAGAATATAAAGAAACTCCTTCAAAATATTATTATAAAACTGATTCAGATAAATCGGTTTCTCTGAAATTTAATGCCGCGAAATATGGCAAAGCAAAAAACAATAAAACTCAGACAAAAAAGAACCCGTATGTCCCATTGACATACGAGACGGGGATCCCCGCAAAGCGGGGCGCGACTCGTGTCGCGTTTCCGTATCCCGAAGGGATAAAGGGCAAAAAGAAAGTAGAAGCCAAGAAGAAATCGGAAGTTAAAAAAGTAGAAGTTTTTAAGTCCAAAGCTCCAGCCAATAAATGGCAAGAATTACAAGATGCTCAATATTATTTCTTAACTGATTTTGACACAGGCGAAGTTTTATTATCTAGAAACCCCGATGTGCAAATTGCTCCTTCTTCAATGACTAAATTGATGACGGCTTATGTGGTTTTCGATCAAGTTAAAAGAGGTCGCCTGAGCCTTAATAAACAATGTATGGTTGGCAAAAGTGCTTATAAAAAATCGGGATCCAGCATGTTTCTTAATTATGGCGATATAGTGTCGATTAATGAACTTCTGAGAGGATTATTGGCAGTTTCAGGAAATGATGCTTCGATTGTTTTGGCTGAATCTACGGCTGGAAGTTTAGAAGATTTTGTGGGTTTGATGAATTTTAAAGCGCGAGAATTAAATCTTAAAAATTCTCATTTTAGAAATCCTCATGGCTTGAATGAAGATGGCCATTATATGAGTATCAGAGATTTGGCGACTTTGACCGCTAGGATTTATAAAGATTTTCCAGAATATTCCAGCTATTTGGGAATTAGAGAATTTACTTATCGCAATATCACGCAGCATAGTCGCAATCCATTAATCAAAGGCAATTATAGCGGCGATGAAGTTGGTGGAAAAACAGGTCACACTGATGATGGTGGTTATGGTGTGGCGGGAAGTGTGAGAAGAGATGATCGTCGATTAATTGCAATTGTTAATAAGGCCAGAACTCCAAAATTAAGAGCGGCAATTTTGACTGAACTTTTAGATTACGGTTTTGATAAATATAAAAAAGTTACGCTGTTTAAAAAAGATTCTTCCGTGACATCTTTAGAAACTTGGCTTGCTAAAAAACCGAAATTTGAAGTGGTGACGGATCGAGAAGTTTCTTTCAATATTCCTAAGGATAAATCGAAAGATAATGTGATTGTGAAAGTGAAATATAAAGGGCCTGTGAATGCGCCAATTAAAAAAGGCGACAAGATAGCTACAATGTTTGTAGAAGTGAAGGGATATAAAACTTTTGAGTATCCTCTTTTTGCCAAAGAAAGCGTTGACAAAGCTGGATTCTTTGGAAGAATGAAACAAATTTCGCGCTACAAAACAAACAGTTTTCTCAATAAATTTTCTCACAAAAAAAGTTAAAATATGGATATCAAATCTCTAATGCGCCAAGCACAAGAAGTGCAAAAAAAAATGCAAAAAGCCCAAGAAGAACTTGCTAATCTTGAATTTGAAGGATCAGCAGCAGCTGGCATGATTAAGGTTATTATTACTGGTTCGGGAGTTGCAAAAAAAATATTCATCGACCCGTCTTTGGTTGTGGTAGATGAAAAAGAAATTTTAGAAGATCTTATTATTGTAGCCTTTAATGACGCTAAAAGAAAAGCTGATGAAGGTTCGTCTGAATCAATGAAATCAGTTACTGGTGGCATTCCTCTTCCTCCTGGATTCAAGATGTAGTGATGTGTTATCTCTTTTGTGTGAACAATAAATTAGTAAATTAATGAAAGTAAAATTATGCGGCTTTAAAGACCAACAGTCTGTGGCTGCTGCAATTGCAAGCAAAGCAGATTTTATCGGCTTTGTTTTCTCTGAAAAATCTCCTCGCTATATCGACCCTGAAAATGTTGCTGAAGTTGCAAAAATCATTCCTGCTTCAATTGCTAAAGTTGCGGTGCTAGCCAATGTTGATTTAGAAGTTATTAAAAAAATTCATAAAAATTTATCTCCCGATTATTTCCAATTTCATGGTTCAGAAACTCCTGGATTTTTGCTAAAGATTAGAGAAATTTTCCCGAAAGTAAAAATCATCAAAGCTTTCAAAATCATCAGCAAACAAGATTTGAAACAAGTTAGAAGATTTGAAAATGAATCGGATTTATTTTTATTTGATAAAGCCCAAAGCAAAGATGAGGTGGAAGGCGGCAATGGTAAGCCTTTCGATTGGACAATTTTATCAGGATTTAGAAGTAGAAGAGATTGGTTTTTATCTGGTGGATTAAATGCTGAAAATGTTAGAGATGCTGTAAAAATTACGGGCGCGAAAATGATCGATGTTTCATCTGGAATTGAGAAAACTCGCGGACAAAAATCAGCGCAACTGATAGAGCAATTAATGATCAAAGCTAAAAATCATGCTTAATAAAGTTAGAAATTTCCTCTTCGGCAACCCTAGAAATATCTTCGACCAAGACACCAGAAAACATATTTCTTTGATTGCGATAATGGCTTGGATTGGCCTTGGTGCAGACGGAATTTCATCTTCTTGTTACGGTCCTGAAGAAGCGTTTTTGGCTCTTGGAACTCATGAAGAATTAGCTATTTATTTGGCAATTGCCACCGCCTTCACGGTCTTCATCATTTCTTACGCTTACACTCAAGTTATCGAACTTTTTCCTAATGGTGGTGGTGGATATCGCGTGGCGACAAGGCTGCTGGGTCGATATGCTGGCTTGGTCTCGGGTTCAGCTTTAATCATTGATTATGTTTTGACTATTGCCATTTCAGTCGCCAGTGGCGTTGATGCGATATTTAGTTTTATGCCAATTGAATGGCAAAATATGAAGTTGCTGGTGGCGATTATTGCGGTAGCATTGCTTGCGATGCTGAATTTGCGCGGCATGAAAGAGTCGATTAAATTTTTAATGCCAGTCTTTTTGGGTTTCATTGTTACTCATTTCTTCCTGATTATTTACGGAATTGCTACTCATCATTCTGGCATTTCCGATCTAATTCCAAAAGCCAATCAAGAAACTTCCTTGATGAGCGATTCTGTTGGTATGGTTTTTGTAATTTCTCTTTTCTTAAAAGCCTTCTCCATGGGTGGTGGTACTTACACGGGTCTAGAAGCTGTTTCAAATAATGTTCACACTTTGGCTGAACCACGAGTTAGAACGGCAAAGCTTACCATGTTTTTAGTGGCAGTTTCTTTGTCATTCATGGCGGCCGGAATCATCTTGCTTTATCTGCTTTGGGGCGTGGCGAAAGTTGATGGACAGACTTTGAATGCAACAGTGTTTTATACAATTACTCAACATTGGCAGATTGGCGAATTTAATTTAAGTTCGGCGATTGTACCTTTTATCTTGATGCTTGAGGCTGGCCTTTTAATCGTGGCGGCCAATTCAGGTTTCTTAGCAGGCCCAAGCGTTGTAGCCAACATGGCAAATGACGAATGGATGCCAAAATCTTTCAGCTCTCTTTCAAGTCGTTTGGTGGTGAAAAATGGTATTTTATTCATGGCAATTTCAGCGGTGGTAACGCTGCTAATTACAGGTGGATCGGTGCATATTTTGGTGGTTCTTTATTCCATCAATGTGTTTATCACTTTTTCAATGTCGCTTTTGGGCCTTACTATTTATTGGTTTCGCCACAGAAGAAGAAAACCAAGTTGGAAAAGTAAATTATTAATTGCTTCAATTGGTTTTATAGTTTGTTTGGCAATTTTAATCATAACAATTTTCGAAAAATTCTATGAAGGCGGATGGATAACTTTGGTTATTACTTCGGTTTTTGTGGGCATCGGTTTTGCAATTAAGAGACTTTATTTGAAATTCAAAGAACGCTTAGCCAAAACAGAATCACAATTTTGTGACTATGAAAATATTGCTCCAACTTTAGAAGAACAAGAAATCGATAAAAGTGCTCCAACTGCCGCGATCATTGTTGATCAAACTTTTGGAAGTGGTATGCATTGCTTGCTTGAAATCAAAAAACTATTTCCTGGAATTTTCAAAAATTTCATTTTTGTAACTGTGGGTGAGGTTGATTCTAACACTTTCAGAGAAGAAAGAAGATGGCGCGATATGAGAAGAAAAACCAAATCAGTTTTGCGTAAATATAAAAATTACTGCAATGCTAATGGTCGTTTTGCTAAAGCCTATGTTGGTTATAGCACCGATATTATCGAAAAATTTACCCAGCTTACAGATCGCGTGAGCAAAGATTATCCGCACACTGTTTTCTTTGGCACAAAATTTATTTTTGATAATGAGAATATTTTTACCCAAGTGTTGTATAACCATGTGGCATATATCATGCAGAGAAGATTGCATGTGAAGGGTTTGAATATGGTGATTTTGCCGATGAAAATTTAGTAAATTTTTATGCTAAGCTTGTCATTTTCCCTACGCTCGAAATGACAGTATTGGGAGAAGAAAGAGTTGATGATTTATCTATTTTAGAACTTCCTTTGCCCTTTCCTCAAAAGCCGCCATCATCTTCTGTGTGGCTCTTTCAAAAATAGCCCCAAGCATTTTTTCTAAGAAAAAAGAGTTAAACTGAAACTCAATAAAAAACTCAATCTGGCAAGATTTTCCATCTGCTGCATCTTTAAATTTCCACTTATTTACCAAGCTTTTGAAAGGCCCTTGAATGGCCACCACATCTACAAAATAATCGCCATTTTGCAGTTCTCCATGTTTCACATCAGAGCGATATTTCTCGAAGAAATTTTTGAAATTAATTAGCAGATCAGCAATGAGATTTTCTTCAGAAATTACCTCAATAATTTTTGTCTGTTTACACCAAGGCAAAAATTCTGGATATTTTTCAATATCAATCACAAGTCCGTAAATTTGCTTGGCGCTGTAAGGAAGGATTCTATTTTCTGTAAGGCTGGGCATTGCTTTGTAAGTTACTGAACAAAGTTTTTTAATTTAGTCATATCTTGGCCTTCCATCATTTGTGATAATTTGCTTGGATCAACTTTGCCAAATTTCTTCATCATTTTTTGAATCTGTTTATATTTTTTAAGTAAACGATTCACCTCTTGAATATTGCTGCCAGAGCCTCTTGCGATGCGATGTTTGCGTGAAGAAGTTAACATTTCAGGTTTTGCTCTTTCTTTTGGAGTCATTGAAAGAATTAAAGCTTCTTGGCGCATCATTTCTGTTTCAGCGTCTCCAAGTTTGCCTAAATGTTCTTTAAGTTTGCTGGCACCTGGTAAGAATTTTAGCATACTGCCCATGCCGCCCATCTTTTTCATATTGCGGATTTGCGACAATAAATCATTTAAATCAAATTGACCTTTTTGCATTTTTCTAGCCGAAGTTTCCATGTCTTTGGCGTCAAACATTTCTTGCGCTTTTTCAACTAGCGAAACCACATCACCCATGCCGATAATGCGAGATGCGATGCGGTCTGGATTGAATTCTTCTAACTCATCTAATTTTTCACCCACACCGATAAATTTAATTGGGCAATTAGTTGCAGCCTTCATGGTTAAAGCCGCGCCACCTCTAGAATCGCCATCTAAACGAGTTAGAATTACACCCGTAAGTTCTAGCCGTTCATTAAAATTTTGCGCAACATTAATAGCATCTTGACCAATCAAAGCATCAACCACCAGCAAGATTTCAATAGGGTTGGCCAGCTTTTTTATTTCTAGCAATTCTTGCATCAATTCTTCATTCAAATGAGTGCGTCCCGCAGTGTCTAAAATTAAAACTTCGCTGCCCAAATCATTAGCTTTTTGAATGGCGCGTTTAGTAATTTCTAGTGGTTTTTGGCCAGCGATAATTTCAACAATATCAGTTTCGGTTTTTTTAGCCAAAATTTCTAATTGCTCTTGCGCTGCTGGTCTGTAAGTATCGAGAGATGCGAGTAAAACTTTTTTACAATTTTTATTTTTTAATCTTAGCGCCAATTTACCAGCGCTGGTGGTTTTGCCCGCACCTTGCAAACCAACCAACATAATGATTACAGGCGAACGAGTTTCAAAATGAATTTCCGATCTTCTGCTGCCAAGTAATTTGACTAGTTCGTCATGAACAATTTTCACCACCATTTGTCCGGCGGAAATACTTTTTAGAACTTGTTGTCCCAAAGCTTCAGCTTTTACTTTTTCGATAAAATCTTTGGCGATCACCAAAGAAACATCTGCTTCTAAAAGCGCCATTCTAATTTCGCGCATGGTTACATTTAGATCATCTTCACTGATGAATTTTTTGCCAGAAATGGCGTCAAAAATTTTGGAAACTTTACTAGAAAAATTATCGAGCATTATTTTTTACTAATTAGATTTTTTATTTCGTCACTAAGACGAGAAGGCTTGAAATTGCTGGCGTTAACGCAAACAATTTCTACTTTTAAATTGGTTATAACTTTATTATTTAGAAAAATTTTCTGCTGCATTTGTATTGAAGCCGCAGATATTTTTTCTATTTCCACATCCACAAAAATTAAATCATCAAGTCTAGCTGAAGAGAGATATTCAATCTCACATTTTCTAACTACAAAAGCTAAGTTTTTTTCTTGCAATAACTTGCCTTGGTTAATGCCAAGATCACGCAAGAAATCAGTTCTGGCGCGCTCAAAAAATTTCAAATAATTGGCATAATAAACCACGCCGCCAGCGTCAGTGTCTTCGTAATAAATTCGGTAAGAGAAATTTTTATTTTGCATTTTATTTAAATTTTAATTCCCAATTTCGTCATCCTTGGCCCAAAGGGCCGAGGATCTTATGAGAAAAACCTCGGAATTTAAACTCATGAGATCCTCGAATCCTTCAGATTCAAGGATGACGAGCTAGTGAAGATTTTATTTATCAATTTCAGCGTGGCAATTTGGTGTTTCGTAAAGTTTGATACTCACGCATTTTACATGTTTATCGGCAAAAAGTTTCGGACAAATTTCTTCAAATAAAAATTTAGCAATATTTTCAGCTGTTGGATTTTCATCAAGATAAAAAATCTTTTGCTCAGTTTCTTCGCAAATTTTGTCGCCCAATTTTTTATCTTTAATTGACAAAATTGTGTTGTGATCAAAATTATCATCAATCCAGGTGCCAAGCACTTCGCGGATCACTCCAAAATCAATCACACGGCCTAAATTATCTAGCTCAAGTGCCGTGAAAGTTGCTTCCAAAACATAACGATGTCCGTGAAGCATTTTGCATTTACTTTCGTGATTTAAAATTCGGTGCGCTGCATCAAATTCAATGCGCCTTGTACAAGTGATCATTTTTAAAATTGATTGTTTTTGGAATTGCCTTTAACTTTAGGCCGCGCACTCACAATTATCAACACTCTTAAACAATCATGAAAGCTGACTTACAAGAAGTTCTAAAAAAATTAAAATTTGACCAAAATGGTTTGATTCCGGCAATTGCGCAAGATGCAAAAAGCGGCGAAGTTTTGATGATGGCTTTTATGAATTTGGAGAGTTTGGAGCTTACCCTTGAGAGCGGCTTTGCGACTTATTATTCAAGATCAAGAAAGGCTTTATGGAAGAAGGGTGACACTTCTGGGCATTTGCAAGAAGTGGTGAGTATTTCTACTGATTGTGATTTTGACTGTATTTTGATGAAGGTGAAGCAGACGGGTGTGGCTTGTCACACTGGGGTTATGAGTTGTTTTTTTAATGAGATGAAGGTGTTTCCTTAAAAAATAAAAAAACCGGTGGTTGAGCGGAGTCGAAACCACCCGAAGGTTCCTGCCGTGAAGATAGCTCCGCGTGCTAGAACCCTCAGGTGGTTTCGACTCCGCGCGGGCCACCGGTTATGATTATGCCTTAAACCAAATTCTGAATTTCAGAAATCGCGATTTCTTTTTTCTCGCCAGTTTTTCTGTCCTTAATTTCCACCATTCCTAAGGCTGCAGATTTTGGTCCTACAACTATTTGAGTTGGAATTCCGATTAAATCTGCAATCGAGAATTTCTTAAATCCTAGCTTTTTTGATGGTTTGTCTCTTTGTCAAAAAAGCTTTTTATTTCGCCAAGATAATCTTTCAGAAGCTGCGGAAACTTATCATACTCAAAATCGCAAATATTATTGGCTGTTAATCTGGGGTTAAGAAATGTAAGAATAAGCTTTCCAGGAAAGAAATGCTGTTTATCTTTTCTTGCGTCGTTGATCATTTTTTGATCTGCAGAGTTAAAAATTTTAAAAGCGTCAACTTCCCCTTTGGTAAACTTACTGCCCAACTCCATTACTCCTTTTACCTTTCCACGCAGATCATCTTCAATTTCTTCTATTTGCTTCTCATTTCTATCAAAAGAGCAACCTTCTTCTTGTTTTTTTAAGACTAAAAAGTTCTCCACTTCGCAAACTGGCAAGAATTTAGCTTTGTAATTCTGTAATTTTGCGAACTTTTTAGATATAAGAGGCTCTAACTTTTCGACTTGCTTTTCAGTAAGACCATCTCTGTCGTATTGACGAAAAATCGTAGGACAATAATCTTTGTGTAAGTCTGTTTGAGTCATTAGGGCATTTTCCCAATGGTCTTTATCCTTGCCTTTCGATGTAAAGACTTTGACCCCTTCTATCTTAGCTTTTTCAAAAAGATTTGTCCAAGTTGTTAACATATCCTTATCTTCACAAATAAAAATTTTAGGTGGACGAGATTCTCCTAATTCTTTTTTTGCAGTCTCTGCTTCTTTTTTTAGGGATGAATTGTGTTTTTGAAGCGATGAAATTTCTTCTTTGGCCTCAAGAATCTTATTTTTATAAACCTCTAGCTCAGAAGCTGATATGTGTCTATGATCCTTTATATCATCCAAAGCACTGCCCAAAGCTGCTGATATTTTTCCTTGAGTCACTCCCCAGATTTCTCTTTCTAGAGCCTCTTTTTCTTGCTGACTATTTTGAGAATTACAACGACCAAGAAGATCTTCGTAATACTCATCAATTTTAGATATTTTTGAGATTCTGCGCTTTTTCTTTCCATCTTGTTCAAACCTTACTCTATAAACTCGCTTTTTATCTTCCTGACCTTCGTGGAAGATAAAAGCTGGTGAGTGAGTGGTAATAAAAATTTGAACTTTCTTACAAAAGTTTTTGGCAAAAAGATCTGCAAATTCGAATTGCCTCTTCAGTTCAAGAGCTATTTCGGGTTCTTCATATCCCCAAATGTAAGAGTGTTTTTTGTCTCTTTCGGCAATAAATGATAGTAATACTGACAAGAAGTGCATCTGAATTCCATCTCCTCTATGCCTTAATTTTACAGGCTGGTCTTTTGGTTTTTGCGACCTTCTTGGTTTGGTTTCAATTTGTCCTGTTGTGTGAAAATCTAAAGAGGCTAGAAGAGTGGAAAAATTTACCTCTGGACGGATTTGGACTTTTAAGTTTTCACTTACATCTCTTATAAGTTGTTCGAGCTCGCCCTTTGTTTTTGAGTGTTTACCATCTTTGATTGTTTCTTCGCCACCAAGAGCGATTTTAACCCGATCAAATGCATCTTCTAAAGACTTCCCAGCCTTAGATCTTCCATCTGCGCTATTAACTATTTCTAGAAGTTGTCCACGAATTTCTGTTTGAAAGGTGTAATCTCGGATTGCTGGAATATATATGAATTTAATATTTTCTGAAATTATGGCGTTAGCTCTTTTGTAAGATAGATGTCTAGTATCCTCTATTTTTGTTCCATCTTTTTGGAAGAATTCTGTTCTTGTTCCGCCATCATTATCAAATGTTTTTTTTGCGCTAAAGCCGTTATTTATACATTGTGGATCATTATAGTTACCTTTTGAAAATTCTATTTCGATCTCAATATCTCTTGTTCCACCTTCACCATTGTCTCTGAACCATTTGTTAAAGTCGTCGTGTGAGCTATATCTTTTTCTAAAATCTGTTTCACCGTTAAAAAAAAGATTTAAGGCCTTAAGATAATTGGATTTTCCGCTATCATTGGCACCAGAAATAACATTAAAATCAGCAGGCTCTATAGTTTCTTTTTCACCAATTGAACGGAATTTTGTGATGGTGATTTTTTTTATTATGTTCATTGGTTGAGATGTTTTGTTATTTCTGTGATTCCTATTTCTTTTTTCTCACCAGTTTTTCTGTCTTTCACTTCCACCATTCCTACGGCAGCAGATTTTGGTCCTACAACTATTTGAGTTGGAATTCCGATCAAATCTGCAATCGAGAATTTTTGGCCTAAGCTTGATTTAGTGTCGTCGTAGATAACTTCGATTCCGCGGTTG